>Ga0056128_1002226_pt1 | contig 22778 bp, 13 predicted proteins | sample WorMetLIZISLAND2_FD_71113 | JGI IMG/M metagenome (GOLD analysis project Ga0056128, IMG submission 71113) | Marine gutless worms symbiont microbial communities from Max Planck institute for Marine Microbiology, Germany - Olavius geniculatus... ... | reverse complement strand
ATAAAAAATTCAGCTAGTCAAAAAACCGCCAGAAAAGAAAACGGATGCTGTAACCACAGTAAATTTCGAATTTTAAATTTTTACTGTGTGCAACGCATTCAAAGCATTTCAAACAGATTTTGCATACTTTTGCCGAAAAGCAGACATAAATTTTTATAAGCCAGCCATAAATTCAAAAAAAAAATTTGGCTTGAGGTCTGTGCTAAATAATCAATTAACAAACAAAGAATATGACGAAAAAACGTTAGGCGTAACACTGTGATTAAATTAACACAGTTAATATGTGCTCTTGTCGAAATAACTACCCTGTAAACATATAAATATTAGATAAACATACCAGTCAGTGTTTATTTTTGTTCGGTTTGACTTATAAAAAACTGTTCGAATTCGGTTCGAATCTCAACTCATCACTATTGGCTGAAAGCCGCGGGCTAACGAACACACACACGCACACAGGTAATGTAGCACCTGATGTTGATCACACGTTCGCAAGGCGAAATCCACACCGCATCTTAAGGCAACGTCTTGACATAGCTGCTGCTCCTGTGGTCTGCAGCTTAATTTCACAACCAAACGACGCACTCAGCACACTCCGTGTTTAGGCCCGAATTTGACTTACACAGATGGCAAAAATATACAGAATGATGATAATGGCGTCCTACTTTTCCTTATTCCACAATCGCGCTTGTACTGCACTATTTCTGCTGTGAAATAACTGGTTACCTCCGCCAATGACGTAATGTTTTTGCCGGTTTTTGTTTGTCTGTGTGTGTACAAGATAACTCGAAAAGTTATGGACGGAACTTTCTGAAATTTTGAAGGAATGTCGGGCATGTCATAAACTACCAGTGATTAAGTTTTGGGGGTGATCCGGAAGGAATCCTGGATTCTGGATTACTTTGAAATTTTCGTTACCATTGCTTTCAATGGGGCATAAGGGAAACCACTGCCAAACCGAAAATGGTGCTGCCACCTAGCGAACAACATGGCCTTGGCGGAGATGTGCGGGCTCTGACTGCTTTCTAGTTGATAAAGTTCTCCAGTGGTGGCCAAATGAACGACGGTGTACCGACTGTCGACAATCGTTGAATAAGTGTCGGTTAAACTACTGTCTGGAGTAGTGTAAGTTCGTCTAGCCCTGATTTGTCCCACTGGAATGGACCACCTGTGCAAGATGACGGACGGAATGAGTAGAGCACTAACACGCTTGTGCAGGATGTTTTCCTACTGAAGAGCAAGCGAGCTTAAGCTGCATTCTTCGATTGATCATCATTATCACCGTAGCATAGGTGCGAACGATCGCCAAACTCGTCAGGTAATTAAGCATGCATGACGACCGAGGCGCTCCGAGCCAACTGTTGCCTGGTCATTGTTGGCATTAGCGGACGAGCACGCCACCATTACTCGCTCATCAACACGCCACCGATTCATTAACGGTTTGGCTTAGCTCGTTGCTCGGGAGCTATCGCATGCCACTCCCCGGTGCATAAATCGATAAGTCTTCCAGGTGAAGGCGCAATGCTACAGAAGCAGAAATGATAGTACAATGCTTTATAGTATTTTTACTCTCACAGCACGGCTTGAAGTGGACAAAATCAGTGCATGGTGGCATGGAGACTGTCCGATTGTAGTTGCATATCTAATGTCGTGTATTAAATATACTACTTTGGAACCATCTCACGATAGAACTGGCGGGCAAAGCAGTGCTGGTATGCCATACCGGTCTATATCGTACATCCCACTTTAAATCATGGCTTACAGGCAGCACAACGCAAGCCTTATGTAAAAACATCGTGGTACGAGCAAACTAGTCTAAGCAAACTAAGTCAAGAAAATTATGACAATCGTGTGGCTTTCTTTTACTAACTAAACTACGGCATACAGTAGTTACAATGCTAAACAGTAGGCCTAAATACACATCAATCAAACGTCTTTACTCTTAGGTGACGACTATTAGGACATTGCCGAAACATCGACGCCAGCAGCAGTCGTACTGAACTTTAATTTCTCGTCTAAATGAAGAAAATCTGACAGATGCCCTCAGCAGTTCTTTCCAGCATCTATGACACCGGTGAGGAAAATAGAATGTAATTCAGCAGCTGTGAATCGTTTGACATTGCTGCCGTGCTATGATACGAAGTACCGTCAAGATCGTTAGCAATAAAGTCGTTCCCGTACTTGAGACCTATTATTTCGACCTCTGGAAGTCAGTTAGCAAATGACAGACCGCTTTACCTATAATTACTACTGCAGTGGCTTTTTGTTAATTTGTATGCGTGTTGCGCAAGTGGTGTGGGTGCGAACGGTATTGGCTGACGAAATATTTTATGACGCGGCTGCAAACGGAGGCTGTTTTCTCTCAAACGACATTAGGCAGCTTCTTCTCCGAACATCCGCTGAAGCGCTGCTGGCCGCTGATAGTCCGGACTGCGCCAAGGCGTTAATTGCGCCACCTTAGAAGACCGGCAAGCCAACAGCCGAGAGCAGAGACGTCCAGGCATCCTAGTTACCAAGCCAAAGCGAAATAGGCTTTTAAATTATCCTGCAGATCTGCAGATCCACTACCCAAACACATTATTGTATAACTGAAGTTTACGTCGTAGGTGAAATTTTTGGGTCACGACTTGAATTTTTTATTCTACATACTTTGTACGGTTATAATCCAGCCTTCTGACTGCAATGCCACGGTCAACTAATTTGATTTCACTTGACAGTCGCTTACTTACTCATTGAGCCGGTGCGTGATAGGGAGCTGTGCTGCTGTAACTGCAGACAGGTCTGCAATGGCAGCAGCCGCAGCAGCAGCAGCAGCAGTAGCAGCGATGACGTCATCGGTGACGTCAACACGTGTGTGTAAGGATGTGCTGACCGTTCCGGTCACTAACTAGCTACATCACCGCCAGAACGCCCACGTGTCGTAAAGCTGAGTGCCTTTAAACGACAACCACCGACGCTAAACGTTTAGCGACATCTCTGCTATGCTGAAACTACGTATACGATATATAAAACTAAACAAACAGCAGACGAAAGCAAAATGTCCACAGGTGCGGTTACATACGAGTCAGATTTGTGACCAGCAGCGGGAACATGTTACCGTATCGTATGATCTATTGCCGCGGTACTGCTAGCAGACGTACCACTACCCCAGTGAGTCACACTAAACGTTTACCTGTAGGCCTAGCTGATACTAGGTAAGCACTGGTCATTCCCGTACGGCCGAAGGTAGGAGGCTAAGTTGAGTTAAGTCAAGGTTGCTTGAAAGTGGATCGTATGCTACGGCTCTGATATTCTACCACCAGTCAGCGTGGTTGTTGAGAATTTTAGTACAGTTTATGTTTTCAGAAATTAGTTACAAACAAAATTAAAATAAATTTACTAATATAATCATACTTCACTTGAGTGCCTTAAATTTGAGAAATGCATTAAAATTTTTATTCAAGGTTAAAAATCGCTTCGTCCAGAAACTACTTTTGCAATAAACTAATAGTATCAAATACAGATAGCGTGCGCTTTTGCGAACTTTGGTATATTTTTTCTGATTTCTTGTGTTTGTCGATTGTTGTTTTTACTGTTTTCCACTAATTTTATATTTTAGTTATTTATCAGAAAAAGTACAGTGTTGTCGTTTTTAGCGTGCGTAACGCGCACGTGGTAAATCCACTCATCATCAGTATTGCATCGCTTTTTTTATTTAAGTAATCTGCTTTAAAAGTTTCTCAAAAGTTTATAAAAAAATATTCCATCACCAAAATAAGTTAATATCGTAATCGCGTCGTTCATCGTATTACGCTGTCTTTGATGTGCAACATCGCACAGCGGGCGGTCTCCAGTGGGCACTGCCGTCGGATCAAATGCCGCCAAACAATAAAAAGAAAATGAAAAAAACTTCTTCTTGCTGGTAACCTACTCCACACCCTTAAAGGCACGAAATTCCTGCACACTCATTACAATAGTTTCCTTTGCAAGTGCGACGTTTTGAACAAAAAGAAGCAGTAATTTAGTAAAACGCGAAATCGCTCTTCTCGTTTGCATGCACCAGGTGGGTGGCAGCAAAAACTGGCTGCAATTTGTGATTGTATTTGACCCCATAATTTTCCCTTCCCTGGAAAATCAAGGACCCCCATTTGACACAATGTGTTTTTGGACCCCACAGGTGTACTGTATCTGTCAAATAGCATCAGTTACAGTAGGTAAGCTATTGTGGCAGACAGACTACGTTACAAATAAATGTGAAGCAATAAGTGAAATCGTTTGCGCTGCAAGAGCGATTCCGCTTTAAAAGTATTACGTTGACAGACATAAGTCTTAAAAATCCCTCTTTAACCAGAGAACTAGAGTATCTTACGTATTCTATGTCAGCACCAGCGTGTACTGGAGGTTTGAAACTTTTAACGTTTAGGAAACGCGGCGGCCGATACAGCGATCACGTGTTTGTGGCAACGTAGCGTCAGAGACGGCGGCGTCAGAGCCACTGCAAGGCGTCACTGGCAGCTAATCCATTATACGACGCAGAGCGTTGGACCGGACAGACGACGGACGGACAGACAGACAAGCGGGCGAACTGATGCGGCCTAGTAGAATCTTGGTGACGCCACATGCATGACGGCGTGTCGCAATCTTATCAATGTCATTGGCCACGGCCATGTGTGACGATGTGGGAGTGGGACGATCCACTCACGGACTGTGACGTTACGGGGCACATTTGCTTGCACGTTTACTCTCACTACTAAGCTTCTGTTTGTCCCGTCCTTTAGGTTAGATCAAACCATCATCCTGTGCATGAATGACCCTGCAGACTGAGCGTAGCCGTTTCCACGAGCTGCTACCATCGTGTTCGATCTGAAGCGTGTCGCCACGCCGAGTTCAGTCGGTGGTTGAGCGGCTGAAGGTCGCCTTCCAGAGTCCGTAGCCAGGTGTGACGTGGACGTCCTTGGCGGCGCCTCCAGTTTTCGAGACCTTGCGGACTGAAGTAATAGACAAATCATGCTACTAGCCCATCGTTGCCGGATGACCGAGAAAGAAACGTTTAGCCGTTTTCAGTTATAGATGATGCTACCAACTCTCTCCGTTGTTCTGTTTTTGACGCGCTCGAGCTATGCTGTAGAGCGTCTATAGCATGATGTGCCGTCTGTCTGTCGTCGTCTGTTTGCCTGACGTCGTCGATTGTAACGGATGTATTGTGGCTAAACTGTTGGTCGTAGCGGAAATTTTTACACTAACAATTAGCACTGTGTTTTAAACATACGTATGCAAAATTTCAGCGATTTAGTGCAATGCGAACATTTCCAAATTTAAGGTTAAACAAAGAGATGGTAAAACGTGTGCGTTTTTCAACGAAAAACTGGCCATATCTCGAACAACTGAAAGATAAAGCCAAGGTTGCTATTGATCACTAATAAAAAATCGCATATGCCCTTTTAGATAAAATAAAAAATAATCGATCTTGGATGACCTTAAAGGTCAGTAAATATGTACTGCAACAGGAACTGTATAGGCTGTACAGTGCGTCTTCCCTAGCGACAGCTAAGCTTTCTTGTCTGCGATGGTATCGGAAAACATCAGACGCTATGATACTGAAAGTTGAAAAAACAAAGTCTATTCTGTTGTAAGAAAACGAACAAAATTTCTCCAGGACGTAAGACTCCACAAACAATCTTTCCGGAACAAACTGGCGTGTTTTAAGAAAATTCTGTCCAAGAGAGATGTCTAAGATTCGCTGCCGTCGACGTTGTCAATGGACTGTATAATGATATTCAAACAAGAAAAGTAGAAGACATGCACAATGTAGGCCTATTATCGTCCTATTCGTATATATCTCATTAAAGGCTAGAGCGGATCGTGGCGCAGGGAGTTGTAGACAGACATCCGGCGAATGCTGAAAAAATGCTGCTCTCCTGTAAGTCTGCTATCTGCTACAATAAACCGGCAGTTAACAAAAAATATCGCTTGTACGCACTATGACATGAGTCCTAAGAGCGACGTCGATGACGCCATAGTCTATTGTATCGGAATGATGAAACTGCATGTTTTATGTTCTGGCCGGATCTCGTCGCCAGCCGCAGTATATAATAGGGGCTTATTAAACGAAATGGACGCAGGCTTAAGCCAGTCTGAGAATCCTCCTCCAATGATGTGTGTCGTCCATGCTGTTGATGAGTACGATGACTTATCATCGGATGTTTCGTTTTTTTGTGAATGTCGCTTTTTGTGAACGTCGCCTGTCTGTCCGAAGAGATTGCCAACTGATTTGTATGCATTCATGAACACGGAGAAAACTTGCCATCCAGTGATATGGAAAAAAGTCCCCCAAAATGCAATCCTAACATCAACGCAGTTCATTGTGCAAGCAGTTCCTCTACCGCGGTCCGCATTAGACAGTAAGAACAAATGTTCTTAATACAAGTAACACTAAAATTATAAAAGCTTGTCAAAGCTATTTTTTCTTTGAGTAACCAAGTGTCATAATTCTTAAACGTGTTCATAAATTTACATGCAAATTCGAAAAACGGGATAAAAGATTTATAGCTCATTATTTTTTTATTCCTTGACACTGTTGTGCTTATATTATTATAACAGGCTTAAGTAGTGAAGATTTTGTTGCCAATGGCCATGTGACTTGAAGTAGTCATATATAACAATATTGTATATATTTATTTTATTATTTTTTCTTTTCCTTAGTTATTTTGTTGTTAGCCTGCTACCAGTAGTGGTAAATAAAGATTTTCAAAAACATTTCTAAACAGTGATGTGCACGCAATCATCACAATTAGCATCACGTTATGTGTTTAAAATGTTGACTGCTCTAAGCTTTTAGCCGACTGCGCCATTCGTCGCGTTCAATACAATCCTCGGTCTAACGTTACAACCGAGAATTTGGTCCTTTTCATCTTACATTTCAACCATAAGTTTGTCCGCCATTTTCCTGGAAACTCCGTGACAGATATTCCTAACTCACAGCTATAACCCGATGCAATTCTCAATATTGTTTTAATTTTTATTTCAGATTTTTTCGTTAAAGTTGTCGGTTTAATTTTGGTAAAAAAAATCACACGCTAATATTAAACTTATTACGTGCTTGACAATGAGTCATGAAATTAGGCAAAAAATCATAAAAAAAAGTTTTGTGTAAAATTAAAGCTGCTGGTTGCTATACGACAGTCCGGATGCTGAAACGTTACTTTTTGCCGCCATTAATTACTTCTTCCTACATTGCACAACGCTAAAACAAAGCTAAAACTAAATTGCACGCATCACACACAAATACGGTGTGACTTTGTTTCCGTTAGATCAGGGCCTTCTACACGAGGAGAGAATGAGGCAGACTGTTTCACAAATTCTCCCCTTGACCGACGTATTTGTTTGTTTGGAAAATAAGTGTGCATGTGCATTTTCTTTACATTTTATGATTTTACGGTTTTTACCGAGTTTCTGTGTATAATATTGCACGCAGACTGCAAAGTTTAAGACAATCATGAGACGGGAAGCTACGGGACCACTGAAGTGACTAGACAAGTGCGCCCCACTGGCCACTGCCCTTAGACACTCTTGTGTAAATGGGCTGCTAAACATGGCTGTGCCTGCAGGCTGCTTTATCGCCACTAGGTGTATTCAGTGGCTTCTATTCCCCTCAAATATAAAGTCGAAATCGGACGCAAGTTTCCCCCTCCATTTTCGGCTCAAGTCAAGTTCCCCCCCAGAATCTCCCCATTTTCGGGCTCAACCCCCCTTCGTGTTCTTTTTTCTGGGTGTAGATTACGCAGTGAAAAATAAAGGGGAAGTTTTGATCTATATACTGTTAACAAAACTCCCTTTCGGATATTTTTCACTGGGCGCAAGCTGCGCTTACCAGGTATGGCAAATAAATAGGCCTAGGCCTTGAGATAGAAGCCACTGGACATATTAACTAAATATGAAGAAGTATTTTTATGATTGTGTTTTTTATGAAAACAGAATTCCCACGCCTCCTGGAAAAGTCCTGTAAAGTTTTGGATTTTTTTCTTGAAAATTCAAGGTCCTGAAAATCCTGGAAAATATCTTTGAAAATCACGAATTTTTCATGGGCTCAAATGAAAGCTCAAATGGAAGTCATTTTAAGGCTCGCTTTGCTTGCAAATTAGTTGTAGTTCCCTACTTTTAAATTTGTGGTGGGTGTCAGTATGTTATATTTAAACATTTGTGGACTACGAAAAGGTCTTGAAAAATTTTTCATGGCGGTCCTGAAAATCCTGAAAAAGTCCTAGATTTTTTGGTCAGTAAAAGAGTGGGAACCCTGCGAAAAAATTGTAATTCGTAACAGCTTTAAAATTTTATCTGATATTTTAGACTGTAGGCCCTTCCCGGATCCTGGGGCTTAGATTCGCCCCTCCCCGAATCCAGCTATCCGAGGGGAAGAGGCTGCTTCGTCGATTCAAGGGGATATAGAAGTCTCTGCGTTAGATTTCAGTTTTACCGCATTACAAGTTGATGTTGCTTCAGCTACAATACCTATAAAGTCACATCTCGGCTATCAAAGCTAATCCCCACGAAGAAGCACGGTTATAGTCTTTGAACCACCCAGCAAGTCTTACCGGATGTCTGTATCGGACACTTGGCGATCTTTTTCGATCGTCAGAATAGAGACGAATGCTTACACGGTAGCCGTGAGCTTTTTTGCAAGAGCATTCACGCGTTTTTACGAGCGAAAGCAGCTACTGCTTTCAGCGCGTCTTAGCCATCGCAATTCTGTCTGTCCGTCCGTCCATCTGTCCGTTACACGGGTAAATCAGTCAAAAATGTTGCAAGATAGAATCACCAAAATTTTACCTTCGGCTGCCGGGAAGACTCTAGTTTCAGGAACCGTAAAGTTATTCCATAAATTCGAAAGGGGTCACCCCGAACGAGGGCGCTAAATGAGAGGGATTGGGCAAAATTTGCGATTTTTGGCCAATAAGTCACTGTGTCTCAGTAACGGTGCGAGATAGGGGCTAGGTTACTATTAATCACTAATAGGAAGTCGTACACTGGCTTTCGATTGGCGCCAAATTCAATGGCCTTGAATGACCTTGAACGCCAAAATAGGGGGTTTTATAAATTTTTTTGGCGATTTCGGGCTGGGACACAAGTTTATATCATTTACAAGGTGACGCCACGCTACTATCGTTATGCGATCCAGATAGAAAATTTGGTATTTGTATATTAACTTAGCGTGAACACCCCAATTTTTAGCTACACTACTGAACCGGAACTGCTATAAGCTTTCGCGCGTCTCGTGAGCATTAGCTCAAATTTCTTGTATAAATTGCGAAAAGCTCGCTGCTCCCCACACAAAAACCCCACTTGCGATCTTGGTCTTGGTTTCTAGCTTTCAGCTTCGTCTCTTTGGCCCCACAGCATATCGAAGTAAGTCGAGTCTGTGTTTAATCAGTGAAGACGCTCGGGAGCGTCGGACTAGTTCAGTATAAGCCTAGTAAGTCGGCTGAATTCCTGGTTTGATCGCAAATCAGCCGCTCATATGGTCGCACAGTGGCCTGGGGCTGTGATGATGGGATTCGGCACGTCAGGGCTAAATTGAATTCTACGCCCATTGGTAGAATAATTGCAAGACGTATAGGACCTGCAGAGCATTAGCCATATACGTGCCGCCCGTGCCCGTGGACATATTATACACGTCAGCACCGGCGGGAGCAGCGACGTCAGCTGCTGTAGGGCTAACTAACCGCATTTCCTCATAGAGACATAGACCTACGCACGCCAGTCAAAGACTCGTATTAAAACTGCAACGAAGTCGCCAGGTCACGAGGCCACACGTACGTAGGCTACACCACACGATGACTCTTAATTATGAAACTACTAATTTCGTCGCATATATAGGCTTACGTTACTTTCAAGTATTTTTAAATAGAGCTAAAAGATAATAGCATGCAAAATTTAGGCTACTTTGTGACGGTGAAAGTGCTTCCTTTAACTGGCGAGCTGCCATCGCAGTGCGTTTTTCATGTAATTAGCATACACCCGTTTTACAGGTCACCTGCCAAAATGTGCGATCATCATTCATTACACGTATTGTTTTATTCGTCCAGGCACAGTTTGCCAGAAAGACGTTCAACAGAATTCACAGACTTTGCTATGTTTCGAAAGTGTGTATACAGTAGCATAACGATAACTGGGAAGAAGAGAAGCAGGGTGTTCATTGTGGTTTGTGGATATAAGACGTGAACAGCGACATCACAACGACACAGTAGTTGAAGTCATGCTGTTGGTGCCTGCCGACTAATCATCTTGAAATAATTAAAACAATTTTTAAAAATGTCGAAAAATACAACAACTTTGGTTTACAGAACAAAAATTCATGGCTTAGAAGAAAACCCAGATAAACGTTGCCAGTAACCCTACAAGCATTAGTGACTAGGGCTATATGGTCGCATTATTGCAGGCTACAATAATGCTCAACGTTTTTCAAAGCAATATGTATTTGCACGTAAATGTTACGAAATGCCGTTGATCGTCATTTAAAAAGTGACAACTATTTTTGAAATCATGATCACAAAAACACCGCTTACAAAAGCAACCGAAAGCTTTTCCGCAATAAAATAAAACCAGAGTCTAACAAGAAAAATCTGAGATAATGCTCATAAGACGCGCGACGCAGATTGTCTTGGTCTATCTCCAGTAATATCGATCAAAAATGTACTCTTTAAATGGGCGTCGCAGAATGAAGGCGCAAAAATCATTAAAACCCTTTATATGTGGATTTTAATATTGTTCAAGGTTATCGATGTTGGTACTTCTGGAAAGGTTGCTAGCAGTGCTTGTTACGACTAGCAGCAAGTTTGCGTTAATCTGCAACTGTTTTCATGATGATGATAGTCTGTATTAAAGCTAGATTAGTCGACAGCATAGCAAAAATTCCGCGTTTTGTAAAGGATACGCATATTTTTATAAGCACGCCGTGATCGCTTCTGAAGAAACTAGCCAGGACGTTGCCCGTGCTTGGAGAGAAGTCTTTTAGTGCGTTTTAGAGATGTGACATTTTTGCTGGATGGATAATAATTATACGACGGTCGACTAATGCCTGCCACGTAGTCTATCGTCAGATGAAGCCTCATTACAGTTCCATCCATTTAATGGACGCTGCGGTCATACTCATATTCATTATCATTAGCGTTGTCATCATCATCATGTCGCGTGATAGTAATGGTCGCTACTCGCTACATCAACGTATGCTCTGATGCCGCACGATTATCCGAAACTACTCAACGCTTTCTGCGCAGAAACACAATGACAACAATATAGGTTTATAGCGCCCACGCCACCAAAATTAGCAGCAATAAAACGCATGCAGTCTCTTCCAATAAAAAGGCAAACTAAAACGGGCGATAGTCCTTTGTATCCGACCTACAGCTACTGATCAGCTTTTGCATGCCGATACTTTATATACGCTATAGCCTAATAGCAGCCAGCTGACCTTATACTCCGGTCGCTGTGGACCCAACGGGCAGGCATAATTGAACATAATCGGCACTGGGTCGAAGCCACAGAATCTCAAAGGTTCTTTGCCATAGCTGTTCGTCTGTGCAAGATGTTATTTGGTGTCCGCGTGACTAACAATGACAGGAAACTCGGAACTGGCGCTCTGTTCATAAACAAGCCTTCCCGTCCGCCCAGCGACAAACTTCAGCCGATGGACCGCAATTTTCATCGTATCTGGCTGAATGGACACGGACATAAAATGAACTTGTCGACCAAGCAAGCGCTCGCTATGACAGCGTACACTCCTACACTGGTCATAGCTCGTATGTCGCTGTATGGTTGTAGCTATTCAGACGACAAAAAGTTACTTTCTATTAGAGATGGCTCTCCTCTCATTGCAGCTGAAGGAAAATCAAGATTGAATTCGTTGTAGTTTTATTCCCCAAGCAAGATGTTTACATCCACGTGCCTGCATGTATGACAACGCGGCATATTTTTCGGACATCTGGTGCGTTCGGCCAGCAGTCATCAACATTCCGTTCCACGCCACCGTCTCAAACACATCCTGCGTTTTCTGTTGCTGGTCCAACTGTCTGAAACTCACTGCCTAAATACCTTCGAAATCCAGACAATCGCTGAAGACATTTTTGTTCTCGCAGTACTAGAGACCGCTAGAGTTGTTGTCATTCAGTCACGCTCTCCCTTGTGGTACTCACTCATTTGATATTCTCCATGTACATTGGCTCCCAATTGATCAACGCATTGAATTCAAACTTGCCGCATTGACGTACAACATTATCAGCTCCTCTCAACCTGCTTATCTACGTTCTCTGCTCAATTATCACAGTCCCACACGTTTTCTGTGTTCTGCCAACACCAATCTGCTGTCATTTCCACGTGTCCGTACAACCTTTGCCTAACGCGGTTTTAGCATTGCAGCCCCCCACAGTCTGGAACTCGCTACCCCCTAGCATCTGCAGTTCTACCTTTGCAGACACTTTCCGTCGCCTCCTTAAAACTCACTGCTTCCAGCAGGCCTACTGCTCCCCTAGCGGCTCAGCCAAGTGCCTCAGATTCGGCCAATGGTTGACATTGTGCACTTAAAATATACACCTACTTACTTACTTACTTACTTACTAGAGTGTCCAGCGCATTAGAGTTTTTTTTACAAGAATGGTCTATACATTGTTTGTATTTTGACATTTGACATAATTTAATCAAAGATGTAAACTCTGTGAACCTTCTGCCTTTTAAATTTATGATATTTTCAAGCAATTATGTTTTTTGTACTGGTTGACTTTAGTACACTGATGTTTTGCTTTGAGGCATATTTTGCACTTTTTTACTTTTTTGTATTTTTCCGTATTTATGCGTATTTTATTATGTACAGTGTACTCCATGTACAATCTCGATATTAAGTAAATAAATAACCAATGATAAATAATGCTGTGAGGATGCTGTTAAAACTAGGACGGTAATAGCGGGCCAAGTGAAAATAAAGTATCGGCAACCTACTATCAGGTTGACGACGTTTAATGTCACCAACGTGGCTGTTGCCGATCGATCGGCTTTGCTGACGATCGCGTCGAGTTGTAAGAGTTTAGTTAACTACTTTTGGGACTTTTTATTAGTGCTGCATTAAAAACCTGTCATTACCCGTCTTCGTTCGCCATGCAGCGTCTGTCAGTCAACAGATACAATTAAATGACGACAGTCAAACAAAACAGAGAACGTCGGACAGTTCTAATTGATATAATCCATGTTCGTGGCTCTCAGTTATGTCAGCAGTCGCAAACTCGCAAAGCTTGACATGCGATGGTGCGAAACACAACAGATTATCCCACATTAACTTAACAACCACCACATAAAATACTTCTTTGCTGCACATTTCACTTCTGCAGACGGATACGGTCAACTGTTGTCGGATAATTCTGTAACTGTTCTTGGGCTCTGCTCTCATACATTAATCACAGCTCCGCTCCTGGTCCAGGGAACTCAAGTTCCACATTTTTTCCACATTGACAGTTAGGCGATGTGATGGTGAGTGATATCACCTTTTTATGATTTTTGCTGTTTTCGATGTGTCACTCATTGCATGTCGCCGTTAACAAGTGTATTTATAAACTGACGTTTTGTACATTGATGTCTATTCTATATTGGTCAGTACTTTTTGAGTACTTAAACCGTCGGACGTCATCAGGCCATTGAAGTTACATTTTCATCGCGCGCGGACCTTGTAGAGAAAGCGCACCTGTCACGAGTCTGCGACTGCCATGACGCTAACTGAAACAAATAATGACGTAGCACGTACTGAGCTGTTCCTTTACATCAAAGGACAGTTGCCTTGTGGCAGGCCGATTACAGGACGCTAAAAGTGACGCTTTGGTGACCATCTCAAAAATCAGAAGTGTGTATAAGGATTGGATCAACGTGCGGTCGCGGCGGTTTAAGGGACACTGACAAGCGGAATGTGCGCGTTTTCTTAGTTTTTAAATGTTATAAGCAGTTGACCTAAAAGCAGTGTTAAACTATTATAGTTCAAAGATTAAACTTATACCGTAACTGGATAATCTGCTATTTGTCGGTGAGCACTGACACGAATACGTCGCACATAGATATCTTGATGACAGTACTTTGCCATGACGCTTACAAAAAGTTACCGATCACATTAGGCCTTCCCCCATTTTGCTGTTGACGAGTGACCCGCGGGATTGGCGGATGCTAGTAAACTGGGAGAGGTGTGTCATCTGTTGGCCAATGAAGCCAGTTAACGTTGGCGACAGTTTGAGAATTGGCTTGGCGTCGTCACAGTTTGTCATCGTAACGGCAGCGGCCATGCCTCTCCGGTCCGCGGGGATCATAGGTCTTGGTTATCCAGATATGCGACGGTTCAGTTTACGAACGGCTCTTGCAGTAATTTCTGCACGATGTTTCGCTATGTCACTACGTGCATAGCTCCTATACGCTGCTTCTTGAACAGATGTGGTTGTAAGACGCCGTGAGAAATGTGAAGAGGTTGTTTGATATAAACTTAATGAGTGGACAATATCGCTATTAAAGGTGTAACTAAAAGAATAGTAAACAAGATCGTCAAGCCTTGCTCAAGTTTAAGTACTGTCCGCGAGTAGCCGCAGTGTCATGCACACAAGCGCACAAAACCCATGTAACCTTAACCTTTTAGTATGACCTTGAAATTAAAGAAGGTTCCAACTTCTAGAGGTTGTCGAGGTACAGCGGTTGATGAGTTATCATATTCACAGAAAAAGCTTAACTGAAAACAATTCGTCGTCGCTACCGCATACAATAATATACGATGAGCCTGAAAGTGTAAAATCTGAACGATAACGCTAATAAATGTAAATATGTTTTAGTGCTAGCCGATTACGTGAAACAACGCTAGAAAGTAAGCAGTGGTGGCTAATTGCTCGAACTCCATCACTTTGATTTGTCGCGGACAAGTTCTACAACAAGACTGAACAAGTTGTTTATCTTGCTGCACACTTGGTGCTTTTCTACAACTGTAACAAATCAAAGTAGGCCCTATAGGTAAAGTTTAAGCTGACGCAAGTGTGTGTTATCTACGTGTCAGCTGACATCGAACGAGCAAGATCAAGACGACGTGATCAATGTCGACAACTAATGGATGTGGGACGACACGCCGGGTCCCATCAGAGACAACTTAACTAAGACAGACAGCGCGTCACTCGGCAGGTGATAAGTCAAAAGACGTGTGTCACAGGAGAAACGGATGAATACTTCCTGGACTTTTCCCAGCCCTTCCCGAAACATTTTTCTTTCGCGCTCACGGCAAGCCGCATCACCATGCACGCAGATACGAATAGCGCCGAACCCCTTAAGGCAAATTCGCTTTCACTTCACTTGTAGCGCAAATTGTGCAACAACACGTCCATAATAGATCGAACTAGCGAAGTTTTCTTTGCTTTTTGATAAATATCAACATTACTGTGTATGCATGACGTGCGTGCATGCAAGAGTACAGTATAGGCCTTACAAAATGTGCGACAAAACCGTGAAAACCGCATAGCAGGCTAGCAGCTTAGCACCAATGTGGCCAGTTACTACTCTTCATAGCACACCAGACTACGTTGCTCATTTACCCACCAAAATGAAGAAAAACTGATTGCTATAATTGCGACTTTTGTTCTTTGGCATCTTCCGGATTAACCTCAAAGATTTCTAATCCTGTTGTGTATACGAATGCTTTTTTCGCTGAAAATTTTTTTTTCATTTTATTTTCCGTTAATTTCCCTGCTGGTCTGTAGTTTTCTACCATAACTAGGCGGTGTATTAATTTTTTCTGTGTTCCGTTTCTCTCATTTAATTTTTGCTTGAACTATCTTTGCCTTTTTCAGTTTATGTGCTAGATTAAACTGGCTGGCACGCTGCCAGTTTTTCAGTGCAAATGCCGTGTCGTATTCGTAAAGAAAGAAATAAATAAGCCAAAACGAACGAAAAAAGAAATGTGAGAGAAAAGAAGAAAAACGGAGGGGTGGAAAGGGGTGGGGAGAGAAACATTCCACTTTTGCCCGCACAGTGCATACGTATGCTTATGAAATTCTGGATAAAATAAGCTTGCTGTCTGAAAGGTGAGTGCGAAGTGGACGATGAGCCATGCAGTAATGTAATGTGCTGTGGACAACAGAGCTAGGCGAGAGACCACACATGTCGAGACGAAAAGGCATTGCGATACATGTCACGTTGCCTAGACGACGACCGCGCTGTTTTCAATTGCTTGGCGTCAACGATTTCCTTTCACGCTGCCCCTGACATCGACTGGATCGCTATTACTAAAAATATCCACTAATGCAAAAAACGATGTATCGTAATCAGAATATTACTGGCAAAGTGCAGTCGCATCGTCTAGCCGCAGTACCACACACGAACAAGTTGCAGTGATGTATAACTTTGCCAGCTTATGCTCTCACGCACATGGCCAGACCAAACAACTAACAAAAACTAAACTAAGAAATAAATAACCGAAAGGCAAGAAAGTCCGAAAAGTTGTTCCGATGTAGTAATTTATGACGTCGACGTGCATTGACACTCAAGCGCACAAGCAAGCATCGCTATCCGCTATAGTTAGGCCTACACTGTGAGATAAACAGATGCTACTTTATGGGCTAACTAGCTAACTGGCATACGTACTTCCAGGAAATGTATTCAAAATACACGTGCTAATGCCGAACGTTTGTTGGACGTTTGCTAGAAGTTTGCTGGACGTTTGCTGGATCGTGTAAACACCCTATTAGTTGTAGGCCTACCATAATTTTGTTACATCTAAAGCGATTTGATTAACTGTTTCACTATTAGTATTGCGTCCTGAGATAATCCGCGGAAGTAGCTGGAATAAAATCTACCGCATGGCTTCAGAAATGCAACTAAAGCGTAAAACTCAGTAAAAATAAATAAGTGGTGCTAAATACTTTTCTTCATGTGTAAAACTGAGCAACGTGACGTTAAATGTTATAAACTCTGTTGCTTTTTAAACAAAATTGTAGCTAAGAATAAGGACTCAAGCTATCATTTTGGCATTGCCAGAGAAATGTAAAAAATGAAGAAAATGACTTGACACACGAAAGAACGAAATACTGTTATTACAAGTTACAGTTAATGTCTGAGAGACAAACATAATTGAAATAATAAACTAAAAATAAAACAGTACATTGCAATTACGCATTAAACATAAGTCACACAAGCAAATGTCTTCAGAATTTAGAATGGGCAGTTGATCCATTTTTCCTCTCTCAATTGGCTTCCAAGTTAATTCTAGGCAACGTTAGCCAGGAAATTAAAATATACAATCAAAGCAAATTTTAAAATGATGCACTTTAAATGTGAGACAAAGTATAAAATTATGTATTTGCCAAAAATCTAAGGTAAAATGCTGTTGGTCAAAATAACACAACCACAACTCGGAGCATCTGAGAGAAACCTGATGCTTTAAGCTGTCTATAGTTGCGAGTTGCCTCGAATTTCAGCCGCTGCAGCAGTTGCCATTATCCGACGTTTATTTTCAGCATGTTTCGATGCTTTTCCGTCTGTCTCTCCAATAGGCTACTATCTGCCCATCTACTCGCTTCCGTTCTCCCACACACAATGAAAATTGGAAATCCGCGGTTTTATAAGCGATCGTATTGCACCGAACCATGCAGTTATAAATAGACAAACAGTTGCCAAATAACGGCTGTTGACATAATCGCTCCATTGGTCACAGTATGCAAATTCAGCCTGGTATTCAAGGTATCAAAATCGAAATGTCGCAGAATGGCAAACTTTGAAGACTGGCATTTTGACCGATGGACAAAAATATCTCAATATATTAGGTGCTTTTAGTGCATTTTTATTTTTCGTTAAGTATTTTTAGTATTTTTGGCTTTGCTTCAAGTCACTTTAAAAGAGTCTGTGTAACGAAACAAAATCACAACCGATTAACCCCTTTGCAACGAAACAACTTCTGGCTATTTCTGATTTTGTTTTTGTGTTACAAACCAACTCTAGCTATTGCGTATTTTTATGCTACACCAGTTTTTGCCATGATTACCGTTCAAACAATCGATGGCGTATCCAAAAATTTAGATAAGGCAAATTAAAGCATTTTTGGTCGACCGTTGAGTCGACTGTTAGGTTGAGCTTTGGGTATGATATGCCGTCTGTTTGTCTTTCTGTCTATCTGTCGTCTGCTTGTAACGCATGTATTATGGCTAAACGGTAAGTCGATAATAGCGTTAGATAGGGCTGGTTCTTATGCTGTTGGTAGTAACCATGTCTCTATCTGCAGCGGTTTGGCCGCAATTTTAAACGAAAAGTTGCTGCCTGCAGCCACCACCCATGTTCGATAAATTATCGTATCATATCCTAACGTTGATTGTAGCGTTCAATATAGCAGCAGCGTCGCTATAGCGTGTATGGGACTGCAGTCACTGTGGGAAATCGCTTTCATTCCGCGATCGGAAGTCGGACGCTGGCTTTCGGAAATAAGCAGTACCGTCGGCCAACCCTAGCGATGGATGGGCTTCTTGCTTAGTCTAAGGCCAGAACCCCAAAAAAACATCAGCATCAATTAGCAAAGAAAATTCCATACTTTTTAAAATGTTGAGAAAATTTGTTTACAGCTTTCCCCAAAATTCCATAATCGACTTGGGAGAATAGTATTCGCGTCCATCTCAAAACATTTTCTGTCGTTTTCATGGCTACTGTAAGCCTATGGCGTGCAACATCCTTATTTACATCCTAGAAATTTGTTGCGACTGGGCCTATGCCATTTACGTGTGCGTACGTATGACACTTAGCTAGTTAGCCGCGTTTCCAACGCAACGACCGATCGGTCGACTACATGGGCCACCGGCGCTCTCTTGCTCGAACCGAGACGTAAACACAGCTAATAGCAGAGAAAAACTAGTCGCGCGCAGACAGCAATTATGTATTATTCGTGATAAAACATGACATTCGGGCTTCAGCATTGATAGCCCCAGGCTTGCCGTGAATATGAAATTTCCCGTCCATAGCCCCAGCCGGGGATATTTAGGGGCCTACCTCGCCAGTCTCTGCAACTCCATGCTACTGCCACTGCATGCTAAGCCTAGACGTACCAGGCACATTCGGTTACAGGATGCGCCATGCAGGAATCACTAAACAGAGAAAGTGAATCAGGATTCAGTTTCACGAATAATATTTGGTTTTCAGACTTCAGTGCAGTGTAGGCCTATCCACAGTGCGCGATGAAATAAGACTTAGGCCTACTGAAATAGCGAACCACTAGGCCTATACTGCAAACAGCCTATAGAAACTCAGCAACGTTCTGTCCAGCGGCACCCCGTCACCTTTCCCAAAATAACATTTTCACAGTGATGCCAAAGTGAGGCTTGATGCAAAGTAGAATTGAAGTGATGCTTGGAACGGATACCACTAGACTCCCTAGGCTAACTAGGCCTAGGCCTAAATGTAGAACTAAGTTACGACGTTTGTGACTATAAGATAAAGGGCCTAATAAACTGAATACTAATGGTGACGTTTAAATCTCACTTTTTCAGATTGTCAACGTATCATTATCGCGCTATAATATTTGCCACACTACAATCTGCATCAGCCGTCCGCAGTAATTTCATAGGCTGAACAGCTTGTTTCAGTGCTGTCACGATGCAGTGTCGACACCTGGCGAATACGACTACAGTTTCACAAGAACGACGTTCAGACAATCGCTACGACGTAGTGACAATAATAACATCAGTTTGATATTTGACTACCGTGATAAATTGAAAATAACATATTAACGCCAGTTACTGTTTCATAAAAGTTGTATGACACATGTGATACCGTTTGGCAAGAACACTTGCTCAGACCCAAGTAACACTTTGTTAGACAATGGCCCCTGTCGCCTTATATTAACAAAAAGCCCAGCTGTCGCTAGGGCAAGCCGACCGTATCACATACATTCAAAGGCCAGCGTCCGACTTCCGAATGCGTAAAGAAAGCGATAGTAACTGTCTATAGGAGCTCGTCATCGCCCTATCCAACGGTGCCATCGCCACCCTCTCCCCTTACGACGTACCGTTTACCCACAAAGGCGAAATGACCCTTCAAGGTCATCCAAGGTCGATTTTTTCGTCTCATCTGAATTGGTTTCTGCGACTTTCTATTAGTGCTCAATAGCAATCTTGGTTTTATCTCTTACCGTTTCCGTGATGCTGTCAGTTTTCGGTTGAAAAACGCACATTTTTCCTACACCCTCCATTTAACCCCAAATTTGAAAATGTTTCCCTATATACTGCATCCTCAAAGTTTTGCAAGCAAAAAGCCTTGACACACGGCTAATTATTCGTGTAAAACGTTTTTACCTTTAAAAGCTATCGTTTACCTACAATACATCCGTTACACAGTGACACAGCAGGCCTACATACAGACAGACGACAAACCAAAAATTACAGCGGATCGAAAGAACTTGCATAAACCCAAACTAACTGTAACTTAGCTTTTTGTTTAATAATTCCGGCTCAAGCCCCATTGTTTAAGCCTACATTTTAAACAGATCTGCACTAGACGAATGTAGCGATTTTAGCTGATTTTGTTGAAACAGTCGACGGCGATAGATACGATGGACATGAATATATACTACCGTACTCTAGTTACGTGCAGAAAGTTACAATTTCCGGCCGGTTGTAATAGCCAACTAACGAATCCCCCTAACATGTTCGCAGCGATGCCGTCTTATTTTGCCGAACTACTTTTGCGCTTGGTGCTAGTTAGTGTTCCTACTTTAGTTTACTGGTGAACGTATTTGTAGTTCGTTATGTAGGCCCTATGTTACAGGTAAGCTTACCGGTGTGAAGCGAAAGCAGCTGATGTTTTCATCATGGTCTGTACGAGGGCGCACTGTCGCAGGTCTGACGCATCCACCGCGCGACGTCTGCCACTGAGCGCGGTGCGCGGTACTGCAGAGATCTCCATCAGATTTTCGACGTCTCGAGGCGTCACGGACCAACGCAGTACAGGCGCCTTCGCCACATCCATCCGCGGCTCAACCTACGGCTATCGTTACACACACACATGACCGGTCATTTGAGACTACACACGTTTAGATAGAGCACAGATGCCCTCGCACCGTTAAGGTGCGTTTAAAGCGACAGATCTAAACTGAAATGAAATTAAATGAAACGAAATAAAACACAACGAAAGCCGCAGCACGCAGCATTCATTTTAGTTCATTGAAAATCTGTATTCACCATTTACTGGTAGATATATAATAATACATAATAAGAATGTTTTTGAAAAAAAAAACAAATACGCAACAATACAAAATGCATCGGGCGCAGTGTTCGTATACATGCCTTACATCAGTCACGTGGCTATCGAAATGCTAACTTAGTATTAAACTAAAGCTCAATTTATCTCAGAAACTACAAGAGTTTAGTTATTAAAGTTGACCTCGCGTCACGGTATCCATTATTTTGATGCAAATTTTTAAAAATGCCTACGTTTTAAAATTAAAATACTTGGTAGGCCTAGTTTAAAGGCAAAGTAGCTTTGGCAAGCTTTTACAGTGTCAATATTTAATTTCTTTTTAGTTTACTTCATTTCTGTTGCGTTGAATGCACCTTTTTGGGCCACTGTCACATGAACATGGTTTCCTGATAATGACTTTATCGCACATAAAAACCTGGCATACGCGAAGAGTGTCGTTATCTCAGGCTTGCCGTGGATATGAAATTTCCCATCCATATCCATATCCATATCCACAGATTTTCCGTGGATATCCATGGATGTATCTATATCCACAGACGCCTATCTTGCGTACATGTAGCTCCTAAATTTTCGCAAAATACAGCAGTGCAAGCGCGTCTATTTTACCTCCCACCCCAAAAAACATGACACAAATATTTTTTAAATTGTTAAAAATAAATAACAGTGAAAAAATAAACATTCATTTGAATTGAAATATCTTAGTTTAGTATATTTCCTAACTTTCGTAAAAATCTACATAATTTTATTGCCCTTGATTTGGCCGACCGTTAGTTCGAGCCTTGGGTATGTATTATGTCGTTTGTCTCTCGTCTATTTGTTCGTACAGTAACGCATGTACTGTGGCTAAACGGTAAGAGGTTTATGAGTCGGCGATAATACCGTTGGATAGGGTGATGGCGATTACCTATAGACTGTCAAAATTAACCATGTCTCTGCAGCGGTTTGGCCGCAATTTTGAATGCAATGTTGCTATTTGCAGCCATCACCCACGTGCGCCAAATTGCCATATCGTGTTTTAATGTTAATTCTAGCGTTTAGTATACCAGCGTTACTATAGCATGTATGGTATTGTATTCACTCTAAAAATTGTTTTACTTTCTTGACCCGAAGTTAGACGTTGGCCTTCAGATATAGGCTGTACGGTCGGCCCACCCTAGCAACAGCTGAGATCTTTGTTTTTCAAGACGCAGGTTACATTCATGTATACGCATAGGGTGTAATAAAAGCTTCTGAAGGACACTTGGTTTGTATTTCCTCTACTAGCATGATTATGTTACCAAGCAAAAAAAACGACTGTCATCTTGGCCATTCTAGTGATATTTTTGTAACAGTGCAGGATGTGTATGATGCAATTCGTTGTCAAAAGAAAGCTGAGTCTGCGGGCCCAAATGGCTTGGTCATGGAATCATTCATGTTTGCTTGTGCTGAGTTATGGGTTCATCTTAGTCTGTTTTTTTACAGTTTGTTTTAAGCACTGTTTTTTACCCGCTAAGTTTATGGAAAGCATTGTTACTCCTCTTGTCAAAAACAAAGGTGCTGATCTAACAGATAAGAATAATTATCGTGCTATC
>Ga0056128_1002225_pt1 | contig 22779 bp, 11 predicted proteins | sample WorMetLIZISLAND2_FD_71113 | JGI IMG/M metagenome (GOLD analysis project Ga0056128, IMG submission 71113) | Marine gutless worms symbiont microbial communities from Max Planck institute for Marine Microbiology, Germany - Olavius geniculatus... ... | reverse complement strand
AAAATAGTCTCCCCATTATAGGATCGCCAGCCAGTAAAGTCTCCCCCGGCAGAAAATTTACCGGCAAAAATCCGCCTCGCCCGGCGGTTATCCAGGCGGGACGGATTTTTACCAGTAAATTGTAGGCCGGAAAGATTTTTATGGGAGCGATCCTATAATGGAGCATCGGCGTGCGCGCCATGTCGCCAGGCGCGTTAAATCGTTTGCCGGACGTGACCAGTTTATGACCGGACGGACGGACGGTCGAGCGACAGCAACACGACGTTGTATCGCCCGGAGCAGCTTGTAACACTGCAGAATCACCGACGACGGACGATATCCTAGACGATAATTACTACCAGACAGCAGCATTCGCATCTCCGTCGACCGTGATCATCATATCATCGTTATAGACGGGTTCAACGTGGCCTGAATAATAATAAGCGAAGCGTTATCCCTGGGACTACGTAATACACGACGTAACACACGTAATTACTGTAATTATGAGCAAATTTTCATTGTCCGCTGCTGCTGAAGTATACGCGTACAGGTGATGTTTGTGTGATACCAAATCTGTCGGCGACGTATACACGTATCATGACTGACAATCGATGTAGGCCTACTTATATCGTTGTTACCAATACACACACCTAATGATATTTAATAACAAATGTAACTTAAGCTGCATATGTCCCAATCAAAAATCACATAGAACTCTTTTGTATATATCACATTTCGCTTGTATGAAAATATTTGAGATGTTAAGAATTTTACTGGAATTTTGCCATAAAAGTTACAGTCGGTTGTTGGGAAATTAAAATTTAATTTTAATTTTAATTTTAAATTTTATCTAATGACGAATAATGTGCAAAAGATATGATCAACTTTGACTGACGTGCCTATTCATAGCACTCAAGTATGGCAGCTGCAACGTGATTGGTCGATGTAACAGAAATTACTGGTTAGGCTTATTGCAAGTCAGCATACATTCCATGTTACTAACAGCCAGAAAAGTAAGAACTAAAGAAGTAAGACAAAACGTCAAAACGAACATGCGTATTTGGTCAGACAATGTCTGAGCTGAACCGTTGCAGGGTCATTGATGCATGTGTCTTCTGAGTAGACAGCTCCCAGCGGACAGACTGAAACCACCGGAGCTCGATCAGCGACAACAAGACAGACTTGGTGTCGCAATTGTACTGTCCAACTTTACGTCCGACCACACAGTTTTAATCTCAATTCCGAGTGTATACGACGCATGTACTGGCAGGGAAATCTAGGGCCTATGTAAACGGGTTGACTGAAAGTGCCGGACATGAAAATGACGGACATGAAATTGGTGGACAAAATATATATCGTTTGAAACTAGATTAAATTGCAATTATTTTCAAAAAACAACATAACGCAAGTCAGAGCAACAAGATAAGTTGTATAATGTCATAGATGTATTAAAATGCAACTACGAAAACCTTAACTTCAAATTAGCAATTATGTCATTGCAACTTGCAAAATATTAATCTAAAATGTCTCTTTGCAACAGCTGCTAACGATCACTAGCCTAAAACGCTACATGGTAATGTCAAGTACAGTATGTCTGAAAAAAAACATAATCATACAAGAATGCAATTCAAATGCAATACAACGTAAAATAAATGCAGTCATCGAAATGCACAAAAACACAAAAACTTGTCAAATACGTCAAATCAAACTATCATTTACGTCATTTAGTCACAAGTTACCGAAACAGTAATCGCGAATGTCTGTGCAACAGCTGCTAACGCGATCAAGTATAGTATATCTGAAAGAGCTAACGTAATTTCATATTCATCTAAAGTTTAACGTAAAATAAATGCTTTCGTTGAAATGCATCAAACATGCCAAACACATCAATTCAAAGTTATCCATCGTAGCATTATACCTCAAGTTAAGAAAACCTTAATCACAAATGTCTGTCTGCAACAACTGCTAACAATATGAAGTTTAGTCTCTCTGAAACAACGGTTAACGTGATCAAGTATACTCTCTCAATCTTAAAAAATGATGCAGTTTTAAATTCACCTTCACATTAACCTGATATAAACGCAGTCGTTGATCCGAAATCTACTCGCTTACAGGTCATGTTCTGCATATTCATGTCCGTCAATTTCATGCCTGGACATTTCGATGGTCCTTCATTTTCAGGTCCGTCATTTTCAGCGCCCCCATTTAAACACTGAGCTTTAAGCCTCAGAGTAAATCCATTATAAACGCAAGGGGAAAGCTATTCACTATTTCGGTTAAAAAGTTGCTATAATTTATGACTTTCTTTCTGCTACCAAATGCGTTTTGAAGACCCAGAATGTCTCAAAATTGCTCTTTGCAGACACACTGAACAACACTCAGATCTTGCTTACATGTAGAAAAAAAGTTAAGTAAAATATGAGAAGACGAGGAAAAAAGAAAAGCGACGAAGAGAAAAAATAAAATAAAAATAAAGCGTAAAACTTCGAAAACTTGCTCCCAGGGCTTAAAAAAAGATTGAATAAGCCTCTGTGTACAGAACGTTTGAAATAGCTTCAAATCGTTAAGATGGCTATGGCTCAAAAATCATGGGAGTTCTGTTTTTAAAATCATGGGAGTTCTGTTTTTTTAGTTTATGCTAAATAGTTAAATATTTGTTTTAAATTTTTGTATATGTATTAAACTATTACTTCTATTTACTTATTTACGGTACGTGGCGAATGCGCACTGGACAAAAACGTTCGGGACTCAGCTCTGAACAGCTAATAATAGGCATACGAAGGTTAAATGTAAGGTAAAGTAAAACAATGGCTGATATGCAGAAAAGCGGTAGCTTAAGTCAGAACTGCTACGCGCCAGGTTTGCACTGCCGGGCGTTTACATTAACACTGACATCATTATTGCAAATTGTATAACGTGCAAAATTAACGTTGCAAGAATAAAAGTTTCATCAGTTCAGTTGACTTGTTGATAACAAATGATAGTTGTCCAACTGGCATTTACTGTAGTTATGCGTCCAAAATTTATACAGATCTACATCGTTTGTCCTTAATATTGACTCCAGTTTTGGTTACAGCCGTGCATTTCCTACATGATATGCCTATTACGATAAATATAGAGATAAGGAGGGCCGGTGTCCTACAAAAAATAACAATAATCGCACTCAACGTTTGAATTACTTTGAACATACTTTATGCTTTTTCTGACAGCAAACTTAGTCGACAGCTGTCGGTCGACTGTTGGTTGATAATTTATTGGCTTTGGCTAGCGACATTTTCTCGTTTAATCCGGTTTCGCTGATTTCAGCGGCAGCAGCAGTAGCGGTGTTAAGATGCGTTCATTTGCTGCACTCAATGAAGACATCTCGGATGAAGACATCTCGTCTGTCGTCACGGACGCAGTCCAATTTTGTCACTCGTCGTCGACATCGTAACTCAGTGTCGTCACGCCAGTTTAAGAGCTGCTGCAGTGCTCAGTGTTTCAGCGCCTGCTCGATCAGCTGCCGCCACACGTACTCCGGGCGTCCTGTGAGCGATAGTGTGTCGGAATGTGGATCTCACATCTTCCTGTAGTGTCGTGGAACTAAGGTGTTTTGTATCGCTCACGCCTGACGCTCGCTACGTGCGGAGCAAGGACGTTCTCTTGATAGCCTAGACTTACAGTGGCACCGCCCCTTTTTGGCGACACCCACTTTTACTGTCGTCACGTGACCACTAAACGTCAGCCGAATGTGTATCAGTCCGTATAAATATTTTTGTTGATTCTTCTTTATTTGGCTTATATATCAAATTTTGTTTATGAACGGCTGGGTCAGAACTCGATTTAGGCTGCGTTCACATAAACACGAGTACGAGTACGAATACGGGTCCGGGTTTCCGCTTATGGCCCGTAGAAGCTTCACTCGTACGAGTGGAGCGTTCACGGTCACTTGTACAAGCACAACTCAACCCATGTCGGCCATATTGAATAGAATCGAATCGAAGAAATGCTTCGCCATTAAAACAACAATATTCCACTACAAAGTTACTATTTTTACAAACCGCACATCTCTAACGATGAACAATTTTACGATGACTTGAGTTCTGGCGTCAAATATGCGCCACAGTTTTTATAAATTATATTAATGCTATTTACGAGTAGTTTACTTTCTACGAGTTGGATAAAAACACGACTTGTACAGAAACTACTCGTACGAGTGAAATTTACAGGTAACCCGGACTCGTATGTATATGAACGGCCGTTATTCAAATATATGCAAACTCGTGTTTGCCGGAACTCGTATACAGGAACCCGTACAGTGCCGGAATCATACTCGTGTTTATGTGAACGCAGCCTTACCCGGTGCAAGTTTATGAACACGCCCTATGTAAATCCGTGCGACAGCCTAAGTCACATGACGACTGTGATTTTCGATTAGGCTGCGAGAGGCGCTAGCCCATAGGCTGCCAGTCCAGGCTATTAATAGAACGTCTTTGGAGCGGACATTGTAGGCGGGGCTACGTCACTCACCGTCGATAACCAGCATTCCCAGACATTCCAAGAATCGAAAAAAACTCACGTTACGGGACGAAATCTTGTAAAGGTATATTAGCCAGACGAACCACGGATATACCTTGTGGACCGGCTACGTGCAGTTGTCCTGAGGCAACGAACCATGTTATTTCCGTGTTGCCGATGGAAAAACAGTCGACGACGCTCGTTTGTCTTTAGCTGACCGACCGACCGACCGAAGACCAAGTCACGTAACCAAACAACCAGCGTTGTCGGTCACACTCCAATCTGTCAAGTGTCTGTAGCCGTGCCGACTTAACCTGATGATGCCACCTTTAGACTCATATAAATATAGATAAATTACACGCCTAGAAGATATCTCAGACTCGCAACTCAAAAGCCAAGCGCACCATTTAACGTTACTGCTATAAAGCGCCAATTGCCAATTGGCTTCATCAAATGTTAATTCGATAATATTTATAATTCTTCTTGTTGCCAGTGTATTTTTATACTGTAAAAATAAGTTTTAAAGTGGACAGTTTGGACGTAAGTGTGACGTCATAAACAGAGTAACGTATGTTATATATCGTACGTAAGAATTTGGTCAACGTACGTCAGTGGAGCGCGCAGGAATTTTGCTTGCATTTCGAGATGTTGCTGTTATACCGGAAATTGGCAGCTGATTGTATGCCCTTTCCACTACAAAAATCGCCGACAGCGTCGGACTTCTGGTTCCGAAATGCAAGCGAGTTTTCTTCGATGAGCGCGCGCTGCCTTGACGCCCCACCATACTGCTGGCGTTGAACTTTTTGCATGCTGTCAATAAAGCTTACTGAGCGTGACGTCATCGTTTGGGTTCGCACAAAATATTTTCATTAAAATTATTCAAAGCGATGTTATTATTTCAATTGATTAGTGTATTATTAATTAGTATTACATTTTACACTTATTTATGCAATATCGTTCTTTTCGTGCGACTTCGCCTTTAGTTAAATGTTCAAGAGAAGATAAAACTGTGTTTACATGTTTTCAAGTGTTCCTTTGTTAACCGTAGTCTTTTAAATGGGTGTAGCTTATTGCGCGTGTTTATTTTTGTGCTTTTGTATTAACGTTTGTTTTATGCATTAAAAGATTTATTTACTTAATAATGATTAGAGAAAACAGTGACAATTCAGTAATTTTTATGAACTATACTACACCCTACCAACGTATTTCTGTCCGCTGCTAACAGCACTGCTTTATTCGTTTTTCTTGAGTAATTGCTAATTTCTTGCAACGTGCCCTGATTTGCTACGCAAACGTTCAGTAACGGATAAATTTCTAACACCAAAAAACTGAGCGGCTTTGTTGCATTTTCAATGACAGTAAGTAAAGAGAATGATTAAACAATTAAGTGTGACTTAACCCCATTGCCGTAGCTAGCAAAAGATAAGTTAAACTAAATACGCATTGATGAAGTGCATTAACAACTGTTTTAAAAATCAGTCAGAACCAAAAATAAATTACATTTATTGTTATAGTTAAACTGCGATTGCTCATGGTGCATTATAGGCGGAGCATTACGGGCAAAACTTCTTACGTCACTCCTACGCACTTAAATTGTGGGCATTTCAACTATAGCTATACACCGTGGTCCATAAAAACGTGCCACTTTTATTTTTTGAATAGCTCCGTGCAGCTTTGGCCGATTTTAATAATTCTTGGCCTGCAACATCATGAAATAACTTGACGCAAGTAAGTTTGCTTTTGGCCACTTTACTTTAATAATGTTGTTACACTACCTTGTGAAATGCAGATCGTTGCGCCTGCTGCTTGCGAGTGGTGTCAACGTTTGCCGCTTGCATTCGCGCCGGAGGAAGACATTTTGAGCACATGATGTAATAAAGAGGATGTGATGTGACATGTGTGACTTTTTGAGATACAATAGTTGCCAATCGTGTTTGTCGGTTTTTAGTTAATCATTTCTGAGCGACGCGTGCGCCAGACTTGTCGAGAGGGTGGGGTAGGGGAGTTAGCTACCCCGGACCCCGCGACGTTTTGGGGGCTCCGCCGTCGGTCAGAAATTTATAAAGTACGCCAGAATGTGTATCATTTTGAAAAAAATGTAATTTTTTTCCCAGAGGGGTCCCATGAAAATGTTTGGGGCCCCGCAAGAATGTTTCCCCGGGCCCCGCTGTGGCTCTCGACGGGTCTGCGTGCGCTATCCAGTATGAAATCATTGTTGTAAATGGCCAAACTACGACTTCTGTATTTCACAAAGTGACAGTACTAAGGTGAGGTGGTCAAAACTATAGTCATTTTCGTCAAGTTCTTTTTTGGTGTCGCGTCTGAAAATTATTAACATCGGTTAATGTTTCACGTTCTTAAGAACCACGGTGTATATATGTAGAATTGTAGACGACGTATCTAAAAGATCCGTGTAGTTCGGATCATTTGTTAACAGCAAATGGCAAATTTCATTAACCAATATTTTTTTGATGCTGAGGTGGTCTTGTAGACTTAATGCAGTTGCTGATGATGGTGATGATGAAGATGTTCGTACACTGTTGATACAGCGACTAGCGGAATATACTCACTCACTGCGGTGGGGTGTGAAGGGCGAGTTGAAGTTTTATCCCTAGACAGAACAACTAGCGCCTTGACGATCCGTCTCTCGGCTTAGACGGTCCGAGAGTGCCGATGCTGTTCCATGCAACCTAGCATTCGTTCAGTGCTAATAATGTTTAGCCGCTAAAAGCTTGCATTACAGCCGACGACAGCACGCCTGAGTACACTATTAAACGACTTTTTATGCGGTCTCTCGGGAACGACTTCGGCGTGTTCTGTGCTTTATATTCGAAGAAATAAAACAAATCCGGAGCAGCGACGCATATGAAATCTTTCAATTTTGGCGTTTCGGTAGCTCACCCTGTCACGTTTTCATAAATTATTATTATTATTAGGACTATGAGTAGCATCATTATCGTCAGCACAATTATTTAAAAGTTGAACAACCGAATTGAACTTGCAAACGAAATACATTTCCATACTACTGTTATATTACTTTACAAAAAATATTTTACTTTTTCACATAGTAATATATATCAAATTTGTGGCGAGCTTTAGTGTCATTCGTAAGTGTTTATTACGTTTTCGGAACCGTTATGGCTTTGGTTGTTAGTGTAGATCAAATTGATACAATTGCTAAACGCAAAATAAGTCAATAAGGCAAGTATTGGCTTGTGTTTTAGGCCTATCGCTGCTTTCGCGTAGCTTGTTTTCCGGTAAAATTTTTAGCCCAGATTTTACATTTGTAGAAAAAAAACGAAAAAGAAAGTTTTTCCACAATTTTCCAACAGCCCAAAAATAAAAAAAGGTTGGCAGTTGCCCCCGGCTCCCTCTGCCTCGACGCCACTCATCACTGGTTTGAGAGTGTCCGCTATCTGTTGGTGTGGTTACTATACCTCTAGGTGTTATAGCAACAGTACAGTCAGACACAAACAGCATTCGCAGCCGTATAGCAGACTTGCTGGAACAGACAGCATCACTCGCACTCGCAAGACAGTCGGCAATTTGGCGCGGCCGAACTCGGCAAGCTGCGACAGCAAAGGGCGGGCCATGTCAAGGGCACGACTCGCTCTCTTTCCTTGTCCGTCGATCCGATAGCGCGTGATCGATGGACATAAAGAAGGAACTACTCCGCTTGGAGGCGTGGGATGCCGCTAGTTGCCAGTGGCGTAACTAAGACTCTTTTTCGGGCGGGGCAGATTCAGAGGCTTTTTTTCCATTTTCCTCCCTTTTCTTCCTTTCCTTTTTTTCCCTTTCTTACCCTGCTTCCTTTTTTCTTTTTTTCTTTCTCTTTTCTTTTCCTTTTTCTTTCCTTTATCCATTTTTTCTCTTTTTTTCTTGTCTTGGAAGTAGGACCCCTTAAATTCCAGCAAGAGAATTTGGTTGAACGCTGAAATACCGTGAAAGCTTAGCCGACACTGGATTTGGTGCATTATAGCTGTAAAATATGACATTTGGTGGCAAAAATTTCGATAATTTTTTCTGGCAATTAACAGAGCAGATCTAGTGCAGTTTAAACCATAAGTCAAACAAGGGCAATGCCACAAATTTAAAAATGACGGTACAAATAATCTGCGAGAGAAGAAGCCAAAATTATTTGTACCCCCACTTTTTGTCCAATGCAAGGCACAACTATTCTCCCTATCCCCCTTTCCGCGATAAAAATTATCGGATTTGCGTGAATTGCATAAGTCACCTTTGGCGTTACAGGGGGAGGGCATCTGCTCCATTTGCTCAATTTGCTCCATACGCCACTTCTAGTTGCCATGGCACGGGTCGGTGGTGTGGTGGAGCTCGGGCGTGATGCTGCGGTGTCTGACTGACCACACTGGCAGGCAGCTAGACCCAGTACCGCCATGTCAATAAACAGTAGTCACTTGCAGACTGCGCGCGCCGAGCGGCCCGCGCGCAGCGCAACGTTTCCGCGCAACATGTGACCATCGTCCCTAGCAGCCGCGACGTAACCAACCACTGAGGACAGACGGACGCAAAGTTGCAGCAGCAACAGCAACAACAACTATGCGTTGCGTCCTTTGACGGCGTCTTTTGATTGGCAACAAATCGAAGCTGAGCAGCTACGCTCGCACGCCGGCGCCGGCGGCCTACGTTAATCCGAAGTCGTGTTCGGATGAGTGGCTCTTTGCTGCGAGCAGCATCGTTCACGCGCTGAGAGCTCGCTGAAGTGAACTGTCTCATTCTTGTCGGTCACTCGGTCGGTCTGTGGGTCGTGATTGTCGCTCGATGACATGAGATTAGCTACTACTGTGAGCTGTGTCACGACTTGGTCTTACACACGACTCAACTGACGTCAACAGCGCAACACTCGCTCAGGTTTGCGATGCAGCGTTTGCGATCGTATTAAATGCGGTATTGCGCGCAAACACTAAAACTACAAAGGTCTCGTTGCTTTTTGTCCCTCTTTATCCGAAATGTTCATAAAATAGCTATTGTATTTTTTTATTCTTACGATGTGCTTTTTTACTTCTGTTTTTGAGTATCTTTTTTGACTCTTAGTCTTGAAATGGGTGTCGGCATTTCTTCGTTCGTCGACCTGCAGCTGGCGGATCCACGTATATCGAGCACGACCTCGCTTCCAGTTTGGCCTGTCGTCTGGTCGGTTACCTACACGGGTGTTCATCGCCAGATTATGTACTTTATGCACAGGAACGTAGACGACAGACATATTTCGATATTTCGGAAATTCATATTTACTTACCAGTAGGCTAATCTGTCATCTAGTAATGAAATAGAAAAAAATTCAGCTAGTTAACGTTTACATACTACACGCGTGTGTAGTTGGACCAGTTCACACACGGTATTCGAGATCGTCGGTTGAAGTCAACGTTGACGCTGCTTGAGTGTGAAACAGAGCGGCGGCGGGGGCTGACAGTCACGTGGTCGAAGGCCATCAGTCCGATCACTGACGGCAGACGGACGGCGATGACAGCAGTCGCTCACTGCGGTGAATGAAACATTTTTACTTTACTTTGATAACGTTTTGATAATATTTTGTTCAAATACATTTTATACTGTAACATCTCATATTGTAACACTTTTATTTTGTGCTGCAGCTAAAAGCTGCATTAAAACGAAAAAAAATATTTAGCTAAAAGTATTTTTTTAAAAGCATGCATACAATTACTTGACATTAGTACGTCGTCGAGTACCAACCGGTTGGCAGTTTCGACGCTGAAGCGTTTAACTTACATGCAGCTCGCTCTGATCCTGTCTCTGCATGGGTTTACTGTTCGGAATACATTACCTTCTATACTGTCTGATTTTCTTTACTGACTCTTTTTAAACGCTCGTATTTTAAACACTTATAGGGTGTTTACGCGATGCAGCAAACGTCCAGCAAACTTCCAGCAAACGTTTAGCATTACATTTGCTGGAAGTTTGCTGGATCGTGTAAACACCCCATTAAGCCCAGTACATACTAGGGTCGGTCCAAACGGTCCGTTTCGGACGTATCGTCCGACCGAACCACTAGTGTGTATACAGGGTTTAGTCTTTGCTCTGTACTAATCTCAACGCTACAGCTCATTGAAAATTTTCCGATGACACAAGTGCAATCAATATAACGTAGCAGTCGATTTAGCGCATCTGCTGCATGCGAATTTGTAATCGAACATAAGTGACATTACTGGTGTTGAGAATGTTGAGAAGAATGTCTATGTTATAAGGTGGCGGAAGTCCTGCACGGTTGGGCAGCACTGGTGGCGGTAGCGCCGTGGCACTGGCCAAATGTCGTGGACATTTGAGACGCTACGGACGACTTGGTTCTTACTGGTGTCAGCGACGCTGTGGCACGTGGACTGAATGTGGAGCCAGATGCACCAAGTTGTTGCTTGTGCTCGTCAACTTCGCCTTTCTGGCAAGTGTTTACTGGTATTGTCTTGTATTAGCTATTAACTATGATAATTATGACGTCAGCCAGCGGAGTTGATCGACCAAGTAAAAAGTCCACATAAAATTTCTCGGATACTTTTGATGGTGCAACGTTGGTGCAACGCGCTTTACGTCATATTTTTTACAGAAAAAGACTCCGCATGAATCGTGTTGATCGTGCTAGTGTTATTATTAATCAGTTGACATGTGCATACGTAAAATGAGCACGCGTCAAATTAGTACATCGGTCCAATTTGCTCGCTTAGCACTTTTTATGTTGTTAAATTTTAATTCAATAACGTATAAATTCGTATACTACATAATTGCTAACACAAAGGCATTTTTATCGATTCTCCAATCATCATATCTTTAATCGTCGTAGTGCGTTAAGTGTTCAAAACGAATAGCGTTAAAAAGCATTAATCACACACCAAAAAATTGTCAGCTTCTGTTCTGATTTCGTCCAACTAGTAAACTAGCGTGCAGTACAGAAAGAAAGTCGGGTTATTAAATGTGTGTTTTATGGCGATGTTATCGTTCATTGCGGCGTTGCGACGTGCAGTTAATAAGCGAGAATACAGCGTAGGATAAATCACGTTATACTACATCCGGGCCTATGGCCTATGCGCAGTTGAATAGCAGCTATTATGAGGGAGTCGTGATATGGGGATCGGACGAAATCCCTCGTAAACAAAATTCCCCAGACGGAATTCTCTCACCTGTAAATACTGTTCGAGTTTGTGGATAATTCTGTTAACATGGGGTGTGTTAAAATGCCGTTGTGACTTTGCTATCGAGCCCAGCTGTCGCTAGGGGAAGCCAGTCATACCTGCCTGGGCCAGAAGGCCAGCAAATGTGAACGTAGTTTTTTTTGCTAACTTGCATAATTGGCGATATAACGTGAATTTCCAACAACGCCCCCAAATTTTTGTGTTTTGCAAATCGCGGCCAAAACGCTGCAGATAGTGACATGGTTACTATTAACAGCTCATAAAAACTTACCACCGCACTATCCAACGGTACCATCGCCGACCCCGTATGACGTACTGTTTAGCCACAGTACATGACGATACAGACAAACGACAGACAAACAGACCACAGACGGACGACACATCGTATCATAAACGCGATCGTTAGCACTGTCGGCCCAAACCATTTTCCAGCTAATGTTTCTGCATGTTTGCTTACATCGGGGAGAGGGAGAATTTTGTCCCTGGGATTATGTCGCTGGGGGATTTTGTTCTAGCCTTTCTTAACATGTAGACGCGGGTTTTTCTCGGGCGACGGTGCATGTAGTAGTAAGCATCGCCAGCAAGTTGTTCCAGAGAGCTACTCACGGCGCTGCCGCAGCTGATCGTATCTAGCAGTCGATTTGCGCACATCGGACAATTTTGTGTGTCCAGATATGATCATACGTAGAAGACGCGGCAATTAATCACTCAGCTTCGATGTCTGTCGCGTGTGCTAGAGACCAAGGCATCATATGATGCCGATCGCGCGCTGGCTCAGTTTGCGACGTAGCTACGACTGTTTTACCTTCTCGTCGTTGCGTCGCGATCTGTCTCAGCGTGGATTTTATATCAGACGTTTACTGTCTCGTCGTGGTTGCTTTATAAGGCTAGATACCGATATCATACACCGCATTCTCGGTATCTGGTGGTCAGAATTTGTAACGAACTCGTCAGTTACCGAAAAGACAGGTCTTCCAGACATACGTGCAGCCATCAGTGACAGAAGGTTGGCTCTCTTCGGACATGTCAGACTCCTGCCAGAAGGCACTTCAGTGCATGACGTCCTTAATGCATCTGTTGAATTGCTTGCCGGCACTACGCCAGATCCTGCTGGCTGGAAAAGAAAGCCTGAAAGACCACGTTGCAGCTGGTTACGTGACGTTTTGAAAGCGACACGTTTAACTGCTCGGGGGGCCTGATGATGATCGTGAAAAGTGGAAAGAGCGAAACGGTCCATCGCCGACTATTGGCTTACGCGTTCCGATGATGATACCGATACCGTACGCCACTGTGCCGGTCACTGATTGCTGAAAACTGTTGTGTTGGACGAAAGAAAATTATGATGGGCTTAAAGGGATCTGCATGAATGACGCTTGAAGGTGATCCAATGTTGTCAGCGATTTGGTAAAAATTGACAGGGGTTATGCGACTTTTTATTAATGATCTGTGATAACCACGTGTTTGCACTGTTACTTGCTTTTGACTACACAATGCCAAATGATCACGAACCGTCCTTCGCTTGGAATATATGAGAGAAAAAGTTGTTAAGCTAAGACACGAAAACTTTTTTTATTTAGCATCGACATGAAAATAATGTTATTCGGTCTCTTTTTAATGATGCGAGATACAAGACGAAGCATATTTGATAGGAAGTTTCATTTTGCGGCGACTAATCACAGCGATGTTGTCCGCAATAAAGCATTGCTTGCTACAAACCCATATAGTAAAACAGAGATATTGTCATTAGCCAAAAACAGAAAACATGATATTTTTTAAACAAAACGCCGGGACCGTAAACTCCTCGGGATGACGACAAAACATACATTTTGTATACGGGAACTCCGTCGTTCTGAAAGCCAAGTAAACTTTAAAACCGCAGCGCAACAGGCAATAAAATCGAGACGAGATAAATAAAAGAAATACATATGGAATGGTTTGTCTTCCTGCATGACGGACACGGATAATATTATTGAAAGCTAAAGTCAGTGGACATTCGCTGATCGGCGGTCGGTCGGTGATCACGCAAGATTAATCCACGCCAGATAAGAAGTCGTCGCCGTGTTTCCGGTCAGGCGAGCTCGCCGCACAAGTCTACGCGATTAACTCTGCGTGCATATCGTGACACAGCGGTTGAGGATTAGACCCGGGCCAAACCGGCGTTTAAGCCGTCCATCAGAAATAATAACTGCTCAAGCAGTGCGATCCAGCCAGTCGAAGAACCGCTGACAGATAGTGCAGAAGAACCAGAGGCCTCGGCTATAGAGTATAGCGTAGAAGTTGAACGACTGAACTCAACTATGCAGTCTCAGCGATGATTCTGATCCGGATATCTTCAATCGCAGCGGACAGAAACTAAAATCACCGAACCGTTTTCACGGCGTTCACTCTCTCTCAAAGTCTTCTAGTTGGTCGCCTGACTGCTCCTCCGCGCCGTCACATTGATCGAAGTATTATATCTTGGGCCTCCCTGCGTCGCCGTTTTTTCCGATCATCGCTTTCTCCTCTCCCTCCTCTTCTTTCTGTCTATTCGCGGAGTCGTCTTCCCAGCAACCCACAAGTCGGCTGATCCGTCGTAAGTCTTCAATCGTTCGACGACGACACTGGATCACTCAGGAGCTCGTTGCTGTGTACATTAGGCCGATACCACTTCGTCCACTACGCACTGTTTCGTATGCACGTAATCTGCCTGCGTCCGCTGATCTTTCAGTTGCAATAGTTTTATGCTGCCTTATCTTTCAATTTTATTTCCGCGTACAGATAGACTTTTGTGTTTTATTTATAGCGACCTGCGATCAACGAGCGCTTGCTTCGCTTCAGCGCAAAGTTGAGTTTAAATTTAAAATACGAAGGGCGTTCAAACAGCGTTGCAATGTCATCTGCAAAGTTCGGTGCGTTTGCGACATTTTTTGGCAAAATGTTTATTCTCTAAAAATGAACTTTGTAAGTGGAGGAAAACAACAAAACAACGATTTGTAGCTGACTTTTTGGCAGCGGCTGTTTATATTGTGAAGAAACTGTTTACTGGTTTTTGCTAAAACTCGAGTACGATGTATCTTTTTGCTATAAATGGATCAAGCGGAAAACTCACTGCTTCAGAAGAGTCAAAGGTAGTAGAACTATTATGATTTATATGCGCAAAGCCGGAAGATGTGTACAAAACATTTATTGTGGGATAAAGATTTATGATGACGAACGGCTCGGCTCGCTTTTTCAGCTTGTGCACAAACACGACAGGGCTATACGTTTATGACGGTGACATCTTTATAATTATGACTGAGACAGTTTACGCGTGATCTTGAAATGCGTCAATTTTTTCGTAATGCGTTTTCTGCGCGTTACTCCTCAACATCTCATGACTCTCGAGCTAAATTTCGTTTTATCCATAAACGGCGTAAATGAACACATGCAACATGACTCTGTTGAACATCTTTGTTGCTAAAGCAGAGTAGTCTAAATACTCACTCAATCGTTCAGTGTAAATAATAAACGTACAACAAGCAAGTATAAAGTATAAAACACAGTGCTGGTAATGTGCTATTGAAACTAAATTATATTTCAAGTTGAGCCAGTACAAAATTGCCGTGGTTTAAATAATTGATTAGAAATTCGGTTCTAGGTAGCGAGTGGCTAAGTGCATACTGCAGAAAGACGAAATGTGGATTTAATCAATCAGTCATTCAAGTTGGCATGTCAACGAGCACGCACGAATAACGCATTCCACGAGAATAGATTATTAGTTGAATATATTTGCATCGGTTGTAATGGGTTTTAAGTCCGAATGGTGACATGCGGGTGTACAGTATCCAGGCATATAGTGATCTAATAATGTTGTGTTACTTACTTAGCACTTAGATCCTCCGGTCCTTGACAGAACAATGGGCAGCAAGAGTTCGCCATTTCCTTCTGTTTGTAGCCACAGCCCGGACGCTGTTCCAATCGACTCCTCGGTCCAGCAGGTCTTCTTTAAATGTAGACCGCCAAGTTTTCTTTGGACGACCTCGTCGTCTGCCACTAGCACGAGGGGTCTATGACATGGCGTGATTGGCTGGTCGTCCAGGTGGCATCCTGATGACATGGCCTGCCATCCGAAGTCGTCTTTCTGCTACAATGTTCTGTAATCTTCGCAGCCCAGTTCGGCTTAGCATCTCTATGTTAGTCACGTGGTCCTTCCGTAAGTTGCGCTGGTGAAAGACGTTCAGCTGCTGACATATTATAGTTGTACTCTTCCAAGTCTCGCTGGCGTATATGGCTGTAGAGACAATGAGGGAGGTGTAGAGGTCCAATTTAATCCTGAGGCTAAGAGTGTTGGATCGCTACACGTTGTCAAGTCGTCGGAAGACTGCTGCTGCTTTTACCAGTCGAGTGTTGATATCTGCTTCAACATCTCCATCGCTAGATATCACACTTCCAAGGTAGGTGAATCTCTCTACATATTCTATGTTCAATTGTGCAACGGCTATTGGCTGTGGTGATGAGCGCTGGGTGATTCCCATGGCCTTCGTTTTTTTCCCGCCTTATATTCAGTCCAACTTGTGCACTTTGTTCCTCGAGCTTGGTAGTCATCTCTTGGCATACGTTCTCTTCCTCCGCCACTATCGCTATGTCATCAGCGAAGTCCAAATCCGTTAAGCGGTTCCGCTTTTGCCAGACGATGTCGTATTCCGACTTGTCCATAGTTTTGCGCATGACGAAGTCGATGACTATGATGAAGAGGAATGGTGAAAGGATGCAGCCTTGTCGAACCCCTGAGACAATCTCAAAGAACTCTGTGTAACTACTTGCAGTATTGACACAGCAGCTGGAGTTGTCATACAGTGCCTTGAAAATATTAATGAACCGGTCAGGAATGCCGTAGTATGTCAGAATTTTCCACAAAGATGGCCTGTGTACACTGTCAAATGCCTTTTTGAAATCGATAAAGTTAATGATGAGGTCTTGTTGATGCTCTAGGCTTTGTTCAGTGACGTTGCGCAGGGTCATTATTTGTTCAGTGCATGAACGCCCTTTTTTGAATCTTGCCCGTTCATCCCGTAGGGTGCAATCTACTGCATCTTGCAGTCTGTTTAGCAGCACTCTGCTGAAGACTTTGCCGGGTGTAGACAGTATTGTGAATCCTCGCCAATTATTGCAGTCCTTGAGACTTCCTTTCTTTGGCAGCTTGATAATCACATTTTTCTGTCGTGTAGCCTATATGAAACTACAATAATTTTCATAAAGTTTTTTTTTTGTTTTAAGCTGATTGCAACTGAATTTAGTTTGTTAATAGCATTGCATCAGTTAGCGATGACATGTCAGTATTTAGTTTAAGTAATATAATTTCCTGTTTCAAACAAAATTACTTGGTGGATCACAAAAACGTTTCAAATGTGAAAAAACGATCAACGATGAGACGGTGAACGCATGTCGAGGGAAAAATGTGGGGAAGGGGTTTGCCATATCATAGCTCTCTCTAAGCTTCCCCATAGGAGGTTAAAGGTGTCATTATCGGAAAACTTGTTAAACCACATGCGGCTTACACCGGTAGTGCTTTCGCAATTTTTGGCTGCAGTCGTGCGTCATAAAGCGAACGACGGGGTAAGGTAGTCTATGCCATCTGAGCGCGGTTTAAGTACGATACCACACTGTCTGGAGTGGTAGTCTGCGTACTCGCTTATCCATTGATTTAGTGCGGTATCTAGTACGGAAAAGTATAGATGCATACATCGGCAATTTGATGCAATTTTTGTAACATCAAGTCATCAAAAATGAGCCAGAAGATCGAGGTTTTTCGGCCAACTTATACCCGTAAAAATAAAATGAAAACGGAATTTTGCGTTTCTGCGTGCCATATAGGTTCCTCGGGCGGCCTCTAAGCCTCTTATTCTGGTCAGTTGCACGGCGGCAGCCAATTTCACGTACTTGGAGTGACTGCATCGCAGGTCACGCTGAGCCGCGGAGGAATAACATCGTAAAAGACAAGAGAGAGACAGTCGTCGTCGTCGTCGTAGTTAGTTGGAAGGGACTCAAACCGCGACCACGGACTACAGGCGAGAGCTCTTTCTCTCCCCTCTCTCTCTCTGCTCTGCACCATCTCTCGCGCGTGCCCTCATGCAGAGATGCTATCCGCGAGGAGATTTACGTTGCGAAGCATGTCTCGAGACGGCCAGGTCGCGTCGCACGGATGATACCAACTTGAGGCTGCATCGCTGGGCCGTCGTCTGACACTAAAGGCTGGTTTACACCCAACGCATCGCACGCAACGGACGCAGCGCGCGAACAGACGTTGCTGTTATTCATCATATCATATCGGATCATATCTGAAATTTATAGTGCCCCATTACATAATAAACGACCGTGGCTGCATTACAGACTACGTACAAAGTTCAGCTGATTATGAAAAAACTTTGGGTTTTGGCTGTTGCGTCAGCTGCGTTTACTGCGTACTTGTTTGCGTTCGTTGCGTGCGTTTCGTTGGGTGGAAGCCGGGCTTGATGCCAGGTCGCAGTGATGTTTCAAGTCGGGCGGGCGGCAGTCACGTATACGTAATTCTCGGTCGGCGATTGTCAAACGACTTACACACATACATGCTGCCGGTTCATTGAGCAGTCTGCAGGCTTCTCTTTTGCTGACGTTTCGTTACTTTGTAGAATATATTTCGTTTATATGATTGCGGAAAATAAATTGGTGACAATGATAATGTACGTACTACTATTTCGTTGAGTAGGCGATGGTACACACACACACGACAAGACCATACTAGACACATACAAGTTCAGTCATTTTCTAATGTCCAATAACTGATTAAACGGTAACTGAACATTCAGTTTAAAAATTTTTGTAACTCTTGACATAATGTTTGCTAAGCTGTTTTCATTATCATCATTATTATTATCGTCATCAGTAACCTGTCCGGTTCATCGTAGTTATTCTTAGTTTTTCCACTGCACTGTTGATTACTTCAGTTGATTCGATTCTGGGGAAAACAATATGTGGAATGTAGTCTCATGTGGAACTGAACGTGTTGTTTTGTGGTTATCGGCAGTTGCGTTCAGGACGTCCGTGAATGAGGGCGCCTTTGGTCTGACTGATTCGTACAGATTCGGTGTGATCCGTGTGCAGAAATATTAACCTAGGAGCCAATGGAGATTTATTTACCATTGCACGTATAAAAGGTTTGAGGCATGGAATATGACAAATAGAGTCCAGGGACCGTTAAACGGCTATTCTTAAGTTTTCAATCCTGTACCAGTTCTTGGGGGAAGCAACTAAAAGTAGGCTACCCTTAATTTTGTGTGTTTTTTTTCTTTTACTTACCGTGTATATGTTTGCGTGTTTGTGAGTGTTTTTTTGTGTGTGTAACTTTGTGTTATTTGTGTTTGCTATGGGCCGTGTTGCCTGAAATAAACCTGTGATGATAACTGAGTACATAAATAAAAGTGTCATAACTCCCAGACCCTAGTTGTCATATTCCATGTCTCAGACCTTTTGTATGTGCAATGCTAAACAAATCTCCATGGGCTCCCCGACTATATCTTTTTCCACCCACATGTTTTCATTATTAGGCTTACTGTCACTGCCACACCAAAATGCGTATGCCATCTGTTTGCGCTTACGCTGTTCTCGTTCAGTAGTCAATAGTAAAATTAGCCTAACACAAAATTAGACGATATTCGTTGTAATACACGTATGTTTCTTTCAATTCGTTCGTCTACGTGTAGTTGTAGCTAAATGTCTGTGATCCAAGCTGTAATGCAAGACCAGTGAACACGCAAGTCAAGCTGCGAGATCATGATAGTAAATGAATTAATTTCTGAAGCGTCAAAGTGGACAGCTGACGTAGGCCTATACGTCCTACGCATTATATGCATGTTATCAGTCTCGCTGTCTACATCTTATCTAATAATCGTTCTTCTTTTTCTTTCGTCTCTGAGGATTTGGATAAATCAATTTAGCCGGTTCCTTTTACCAGTTAGTCAAATGTCGTGTGTATCTAAAAGTTTTTTTTATGTTTACTGCATTCATCAGTGTTTTCTGCTGTCCTCTTCTTTTCCTGTGTCTACACTGTGTCTAAAAAGTCCCATTTTGTGATTGTTTACATCTTTGTCCGATTAACCGATTTTCAAATTTTTTACTGGCATACTTTGTGGGCAATAGGCAATAAACTGATTATTGAATATTCCACCACACTTTAACTGTGTAGCTACACTACCTCGTGAAATACAAATGCAAAAAAGTTGAAAAACTAACAATAATAGGCAGAAAGTATGTTGGACAATAAAAAAACAATTCAGACCGTATAAGACCTGTCTTATTGGATATTTGGCGTGTTTAATGGTGTATTTGTTTCTGGATTTTCTGGTTTAGTAGGCATACCAGTTCATTCACAGTGGTCTTGTTCTCTTCAGAACCTGGATGCTTCAATCTGCTGCTTTCATGCCTCTGATCGGTGCTTTTTGTTTTCCAAATCTTTTGGTAACGTGTTCAATTTTTCCCTTTTGCTCTTTATTTTTAAAAATTTTGTTAAAATTGTCCGCAAACTGTATTTTTAAACAGGTATAATCAGAGCCTTCACTTCATTGCTAAATGGCATGTTACATTGCCTGTGTATCGTCACTGCATTAAAAATTATTATTCACGATAATATCGTCTGCTTTTGTTCACAATCACAAAAAAATAGTGTGCAAAACTATACGCTATTTTACTTCTTATAAAAAATAGCAAACATTGTTTGATAAAATAATATTTTGCATATGTATTATCCCAATGTTAGTGATTTTTGAAATTTGCGTTTCACATGGTAGTGTAGCGACGCAGTTGAGGTGTGGTAGGATATTTAATAAACACACTATTATTAACTGCCCGCAGAATGTGCCAGTAAAAGAATTTTGAAAATCTGTTAACATTGGCGAAGATATAGACAATCATAAAGTGGGACGTTTTTTGAGACAGTGTATATATACGGTGTTTCATAAAAAGCACCCTTTTTATTTTTTTATAACTTAGTCAAATGGTGATCAATTTGCATGACATTTTTTACGTATGTAGCTGAAGAAATATCAATTTAAAATATTTTAACAAAATGTGGCCGTTAGTTAAATATTCTTTGCTAGTCGTGATGTAATGACGACGTCATAATGTGCCGTGAGTACAAGCTTGCTTGTCTCAACTGGTGTGTTACTACCCTGCTTCGATGGCGAACTTAATCTTGTTCACTGATGAAAAAATTTCATTGTATTAGCGCAAAAGCAACATGGAAGCATATGAAATCAGGCGTCTCGCAATCCAAAAACTCAACCATCTCGCAAGCGGTGCGTGCTGGTGCACTGTCTTGCTGGAGGGTGTAAAAGTTAAGCTATTCCCACACACACTATGACGTCAGCATTACGTTACGACTAGCAAAAAATATTTAGCAAACAGCCATATTTTGTCCAAATATTTTTTTTATTTTGAGTTAGTAATGCTTTAGCTACATCTCTTAAAATGTCGTGTAAATTGATTATTATTTAACTGAAATATGACAGAAAGAAAAAGGTGCTTTTTTATAAGACACCGTGTATAACTTTCCCTTCACATTTTTTGATTTAGCTGTTTATTGTGTATAGTAAGTTTTAATTTGTAATTTTATTTTTAGCTAGTTTTTTTTTATAAAATGCAAAGATAATGTTAAACCTCGGGAAAAGTTTATATTGTACTAAACTCGTACGAGAAAATTATATAGCGTTTTTTCTGTTATAAAATTTGCGTTTACAAGTTAATCAGTTACGTTTGATGTCATTGCCGATGTGTGAAGTTTCGTCTGGCAGCGTGTAAATCACGCTAAGTTGCACTCAGTAGAACGTCAAGTCAATCACGAACAGCGGGCGCAGAATGAAATTAGCATTCGGAGCGAGCGGGGGGCGGTTTGATGGGCTTTTCTCGCAAACGTTCGCGAAGACTGACGACGGAGAAGCCTCAGTGGTCAGTAGTCTGCCAGTCGGATGGACAGACGAACAGACGGACTGACATCGGCGGCTACGCACGAGTCCTGCGGCGCGGTCTGCCCGATGGGTGTCGGACATTTTCCCGCATGGACTTTGACATACCCCGGACATTTCCCGCCGCAGGGTAAAACATTTGCCCGGTGTGATGTATAGGTGTAGTACGTAGAAAACAATCTGTAAATTAGAAACACATACAAACATGATAGCATGTCTTCTGAATATGTTCACTTATAATGTAATGTGATGTCATAAATAACCACAATAATCTATTAAATCGACTACCAGATTGTTAACTTTCTTTGTAACTCACAGTGGCGTCATTTCAGAAAATCATTTAGGTTTCAGTAATCTTTGGAGGGTGCCAGTCTACGTAACATATTGTTCTTGTAGCAGTAACAATGTTTCAAAAGTAGGATTTACAGGAGAGAAAAAAAATTATATCGTAAGCCCTTGGGATCTGTAGCCCTTTCCCCTTTAAATGACGCCCTTGACAACTCAACTGGACCGTCATGCATTGCATGTAAATCTTGATACTGTCGCTGACGGCGCTGAGTCAAATTCTAAGAAATTAAGACCGCGAGTTGACTTCAAAGTTGACAACGGGCGGGGAAATATCCGCTTTGGGGTTAACGGGGAAATGGTCATGCGGGGAAATGTCCGTCCTGTGTGGTCTGTACGCCCGTCGGCGTGAGAAGTACAACACTACAAGCTGTTCGTTGTCACGACGCGTCGTTGTGGTTTAGCGACGTCCGCAGCGATGAGACGCTCGAACGGCAGCACACAGCCGCAACCTGCTTTAAATCTAATTATGACGTGCTGCAGGCTCGTTTGCATCTCATTTGTCGACGATGACGAATTGACCCGTCAGCACTCATTACAATCGTACGCTTGTTAGCTGGTGCACAAGACTAGCCGCAGTCGCCGTAGCTCGTCAGTGTCATCCGGCTTCTGTCTTAACCGCTTCGTATTTCGTCTTTCAACCATAAAGACAGCCAGGGTTTTCTCCGAAACAAAGTTTCAGTTTTATGAGCTCGTCGGGTCAATTAATTGCGTTTGTAGTCGTCCACCTGCCAGTGTAATGTTTATTAGGCCTATTTGAGACTGTGGTAACTATTTACAGTATGTGTATCTGTTATCAGTATGCATTACTGTTTTTTTTTCTTTTTTTGTTTGTTCCTTTTTTG
>Ga0056128_1002224_pt1 | contig 22786 bp, 18 predicted proteins | sample WorMetLIZISLAND2_FD_71113 | JGI IMG/M metagenome (GOLD analysis project Ga0056128, IMG submission 71113) | Marine gutless worms symbiont microbial communities from Max Planck institute for Marine Microbiology, Germany - Olavius geniculatus... ... | reverse complement strand
ATCATCTCTTGTCCATCATAGAGTCCATCATTTTGTGATGGACTCTATTGGGTTACGCTTACGCGAATTGCTTGCTTACTGTCTTTTGTCAGTTTCGTGCGTATGTTTGTATGTCTGTCTACGTCTGTCTGTTCATTTGTGATTGGTGAATAAATAAATGTCTTGCCTACGTGTCCAGTTTGGTCGTGCCTACGTAGTTTGCCGACGTGCGGAGGACGTCATTTTGCTCATACGGCCTACATCGGCGGCATGTCTCATTTGGACGTCGTGTGGCGACGTCGCGCCGACGTCGTCCTCACGTCTTCGCTGGACGTCGCCGCACGACCTCCGTTTATAATTAATGCTACTTTGCTTAAATTAATTTGTTTTACATGTATAATTGCTGTGACATAATCCTTGTATAATACAAGGATTACGCATGTGCATTAATTTTTTTAACGCGCGTTAATTTGTTAACGCATTAACGCGTTAATTAACGTCAACTGTGACAGCTCTATTTTTTACGCAAATTGTTTTACATAATTCATGTTACTTTTAGAGTTAAATAAGCTGTTTAAAATGCATGGTGCTGCAGGTGCCAACATTGAAAAGCTTCACATTCTCGATGGCTGAGATTCGTGAGCTGTGGGGTGACCCCGCAGGCAAAGATCTGTATTTTCTCGGCACGATGACCGACTATTACTACTTGGAGACTTTGACTGCGACGGCTGTGACACACGTTGTGAAAGATGGAATCCAGCTGAAAGTGCTCGGACGCGATATTCGTACCTTCAAGCCCGGAGTACCTTTCAGAATTCAGGTCAGTGGTGGTGAGGGTCTTCTTTTGCCAGCACGGGGCCTTTGGCACCGACTTACCTTCGGGGGCCCTAATAGCACATAAGTCTTAGTGAGTGCCTGTGACCACAAAGTAGGATTGGTCAAAGTCTGTAAGGTAGGCCTGTATTTTGTGTGTTTTTAGGCTCTCAATTTCGCGAGCGAGAATAATTTTTGGACCATAGATTTTGCTCTTCCCACCCTCAAAAAATAGACCTTTTAATTGGGTTCAGTTTATGACAATAAATCATTCCTGAAGTGATGAAAATTGGTTAGATTGATCGATCCATCCATCGTCCGTTGCGGTGATCACGTCCGTTGCGGTGATCACGACCGTAGCGCGAAGACCCTTTAGGGCGTGGGGCCCTTGACACAGTGCCAAGGTGTCACCCCCCCTAAAGACGGGTCTGGTGGTGGTTAATTTCCAGTGGGCCAAGTTGTCTGCTTGTCATTGTCATGATAGTGAATTATGTTATAGTGTTCTGTCTACATCAATCAAAACTGTACAACTAAAGTTGCAAAAGCAGATCCAAAGCAGAATGAAGGTTGCCGATGTAGAGGATCTGGTTTTAGATATGCAGTATGTTCATTGCACGTGTCAGTGCCTGCCATGTCTGCTTTTAAACTGTTGTATTATTTATTGGTTTTGTTTAGTGTTTTATGTATGACTGACCAGTTGGCTTTTTGAGGACAAGCCACATAATAAATTGCTTTTCTCATTCTGATCAGTTGTCAGTTTCTGTACTGCATCCTTAAGCTTCAATCCAGCCCGTGAACTGACATTATGCATTTAGGCTGTTTTGGGCATTATTGGGCTATTCTCTATTACAGTCCAGTACATAATGACCTGTTTAAAGTGTTGTGCTTACCTCCGTTATTGTGCCCAGAATATCTTTTTTTACTGATGCTAGTAAACTTCCGTTGACACCTGCCTGCTGCAGTACCTACAGCTGATGAACGATTGATGAACAATTTATAAAATACATACCCACTTGTTCCCTTTGTTGACTGTTACCATCCGAGTGCTCTACATCATATTGCACATGTCACCATTGAACTTTACTCTAAAATAAACAATATCGATGAGTGCAATTTTAGGTATCGTGTATTGTACGAAGACCATTTTTTAGTTGTTTTTAGCTCGTTAATTTTTGATGCATTGTGTCTAACAGCGATTTGTCTGTTGATTACTTTAATAAAGGCTATCATGCTATCGTGAATGTGTTTTCTGTGCAGGTTGCATTGATGAGAAATGATGGAACGATGTACACTGGTTTCTACGACCGTCAGTTGGTCGTGACTGTCACGTCAGAACCCGGCAGTCCGTCGTCTACTATTCCCGAGGACAAACAAGTCATTCCCGATGATAACGTACTCGACTATGAAATCACCCCAGGCATGAGTGACCTTATCATTCGAATCTCGGTGAGTAGACGAGTTTTCGGTCGGTTGATAGTAGAGCTGTTGAAGCATTAATTTTTCTAACGTGTTAATGCGTTGCATTGGTTTTTTAATGCATGCATTAATTTTTTTAATGCATGTTAATTTATTAATGCATTAAAGTAATGAGTTAATTTGACAGCTCTAGTTGATAGTTAATATCAGATTTATAAAAGGTTAATATAATAGATTGGTGCTACATAGGTGGCTCTGTACTACAAGGACCTCATTCTATCTCTGTCCAGGGACAGCAAATTTAGAATAACTTGACAGTTAATGCATTAAGGGGCTATAAATTCATTCCTCATTGATTCATTATGATGCCTTCAGTCATGCTGCTAATCTAGCAGTCTTGTTTTTGTTATGACGTTAACAGTCAGCTGCTTGCTTTTTGTTTGCTTTATTCTTACTGCAAAGATTCAATCTCATAACTTTTCTCTTTCTCAAATCCCATACTCCATAGACATCTGACACCCCTTCGGACTGATCTAATGGATATCTGGACTTGCTTACAGTTATTTTCATGTTTAATTTTTTTAGTTTTAGGTCCGGTTTTTCCATGCACATTTGATGGCCGATCAAATAGGTCTCTGATCAATATTGGGACTTGATCTGAGATCATCTCAATCATCGTTTTTCCATCGCCAGTTAGCGACTGATCATCCATCAAATCTCCCATCAAGTTGATGGCCGAATATTGGCCGATCAAGTCAGATAATTTACGATTAAACGTGGTGATCTGCAGTTCACTGCTTATTTGCACCAGAAACATTGCTTCACTTCGCTGCTCAGAATGGCAATTCACACATTAAAATAAAGTTCCCGGCATGTGCATAGTGTTTTGTGGAGAAATAAAATAGATAGACGCTCCCGTATAATTTGATTTGCGGTAGAACGTATTTTTGACAGCAGACAATATGGACGGTATTGTTGATATCGTTGCTATGAGGACGTTTACTGCCTATGGCGTCCACTCGCAGCATGTGCCCATTAGCATGACACCGCAAATTGAGGTCACTGTCAGTCGATCAGATTGGCATAAAGTAGGCTCAGTTGACGGCGGATCAGCTAATCGCCGGTCACGTAATTGGCGATCGAATATGCATGGAAAAACGAAACACAGTTGATCGACGATCAATTCTGAACATCAAGTTAATCGAAGATCAGTAAATTGGAGATCAAATTTGATTTGATTGGAGATGGAAAAAGCAGACCTTAGTTTACACTATTTTTGGGCTGACCATTAAGCTTAGCTAAGTTTATTGGTCTGCCATGTGGTATAGCCTGTCTCTCATCTGTCATGCATCTAGGCCTATTGTGGCTCAGTAGTAGGTTTTATTTGAAAACTTTTTACATGACTAGTTAGACTGGTTCGGTGATTGAACCCTTGGAAAATTTTGACGATCCAGTGCAAAAGAAACATTTTCAAATTTGGGGTTTAATGGAGGGTGCATGACAAATTGGCATGTTTAACTGAAAACTGGCAGTATCTCAGAAACGGGAGAGATGGGGCCAAGATTGCTACAGATGGCTTATAGGAAGTCACATAACTTTTTTCAGATGAGATGAAAATCATTGATCGTAGATGATCTTGAAGTTAGTATGCACTATTGTAGTTAAAAGGTACGTTGTATCTCAGAAATGGTGAGAGATTGTGCAAAGTTTCCTACTGAGCACTAATAGAAAGTCGCATAAGCTCTTTCACGACACTCAAAAGTCATTTGCTGGTCTTCCGGCACTTGCATACGGTGGGCCCTCGCATACGGTGGGTCCTCCTTAGCGAAAGTTGAGCTGTTGTTAGTTTTTTTCACTCTTTTTATTTTTTATGTTGCAACTATACATTTGTTTCAGTTTCTTGCATTTCATTTTTATTTAAAACATTTCAGTTTTTTTTAGTTTTTGTGCTAGACTAAACTGACAGCTTGTCTGTGAGCTTTAGATGCAAATCTTTATTTCATCATATCGTATTTTAATGTAACTGTTGCAGATGTAGATATGTGGAGTGATGGATGTAATGTGGACGTCATACCTGTGTAATAATGTATTGGTTTAGGTGCAGCATCCTGCATCCGGCAACACTGTTGAAATTGTCTGCTATCGCTACTACAGTCAATACCAGCACTACTTGGCACTGACCACTTCCACTGATGACCCACGGGTAATAAAAATTTTCCCGTTATGTGAGTTTTTTATTAGTCACACTCCAGGCAGTACTACAGGGTCGTCTAATAAAAAACGTGCCACTTTACTTTTGTCCATATCTTCGCCAAATATCGGTTGATTTTCAAAATTCTTTCACTGGCACACCTTGCATACAATTTGCTATAATGTAATTATTATATATGCCAAATGTTTGCTATTATCGTTAGTTTTTTTCTTACATTTATAATTTGCAAGGCTGTGTAAAGACGCTTTTGTGGTGTGGTGGGATATATAATAATTACATTATTGCAAATTGTACGCAGAGTGTGCTCGTAAAAAATTTTGAAAATCGATGAATAATTGGCGAAAATATGGACAAAAGTAAAGTGGCACATTTTTATGGTCTGTGGCAGTGTACATGTAGTTTTTTATTGATACATGTCATGTGTTAAAATATTTTAGCAAGTTTGCCAAATAAATTACATACGTGTGGTCATTTTGTTGCTATTCATGATATATTATAAAAATAGTAACTGGCGTTGAGGTCATTGTTGAAAATTTCATCCCCGAAGTTCGTAAAATATTGCCCAAGGTTGAAGATCAAGTGCAATATTTTACGAACTAAAGGGAAAAAATTTCCAATAATGATCGATGATGCCAGTTGCTATTTGTTTTGTTATGCCTATTTTATGGTCCCTTATTAAGTAAAGAAACAACATGGTCGTCTGCTAATAACGTACGACGTATGGTTTAGCCACAATACAGCCAGGCAGCCATATGTCGTCGGCGTGGTCATAGATGTCTTGAATATTAATAAGGTGTGACCAGTCAAAAATCACTTTAACATTGCCTCGAGGGCAATGTTAAAGTGCTTTTTGACCGGTTGGTTAAGCGGTGGGTGAATAGTGCATTTGAAAACGTCATGTGACGCGATTTGGACCAATCAAGTACGGGTATTTTGCGTTGAGGTATAACAATAGGACATTGCGGTATGACGTTCTCTATGCGCTGTGTATGTCTTGTAGACTGAATCTTACATGACGTTCACAGTGCGAGCAAACTTCTACATGAGAGAGATGAACTATTTGGTGAGTGAAATAGTTTTTGTTTAGATTTTACACACTGTGTTTGATTATAAGCATTATTTAGCTAAAATTATTTTGATAGCTAATTCACATAGATTCAGTTTTGTAATATATTGTTTGCGGCTATTTTTAACCAGTTGAGTTTTACTTTGTGATTTTAGCAACTTAATACAATGAAATTTAGTACTAGAACATTGCAGTGTGATGATAAAATTATAACATGATTAAAATCTCACTAATAGCCACTGTTGTCTGCTGCATTTGACAGATAGAGAATAATCAAAAAATGAGAAAAGGAACTAAGTGACCTCAAGAATCTGATAACAAACATTTGCATAAGTAGTTTGATGTTTATTGTCATTAGTCTGTGAATTTTTGCGATGGGTGTGATCTAGTGATAATTCGATATCAGGATTTCAGTTTCGATACGATATCAATAGGATATTTTGAAAATATCGCGATATCGATATTTTAAAAAATAATAAGTAAGTAAATCTTATACAAGCAACGTGAACGGTGAGCAAGGTAATATGCTTTACGCAGTAGGCCCCTACTAAAATCATGTAAAATGTGTCAGTAAACATAATTAACTAAAAACTGTCGTAAATTTCATTGAATTACGACATTATATTGCTCATTTGCTTTGTTTAATTTGTCGCTTTTTTCATGTATTGTCATTATTTTGGTAATGCAGCAACTAACAAGAAGCTGAGCTGTCGCTAGGGAAGATGTGCTACAGCTTATACAGTTAGGCCTACAGTTGCAGTACTGACCTTCTAAATTATTCAATGTCGATGATTTTCATTTTATCTGAAAGCCGTATGCGATTTCTTGTTAGTGATCAATAGCAACCTGTGTTCTATATCGCACCGTTAAGCCACGATTTGATGTTTCGCTATTCACTGTACGAAATTACTGACATTAGGCTACAAATATTGAAAAAATATAAACGTTAGGCGTAAATTATCGCGATAAATCAAAAAGTATTGCGATATATTGAAAAATTTGATATTTTGTTGATGATACGATATATCGATATCGAAAACAATATATCAATATTTTCGATATATCAAACCATCACTAGTGTGATCTGCCAATATAGATTGCATCTGGCGGCCGTATACTGCTGGGCAGTCGGCTGGTCATGAACGGCAAGCAGAAGACATTCGCCGTAGCTTTGTCCCGCCAGATGGCGCCCACTGCACACATTGTTGCTTACTGCATTGAGGAGGGTGAAGTAGTCACTGATGCATTGAGCTTTTATGTGCGAGACACCAGACTTTTGCAGGTGTGTATTTGCCATTTTATTACTTGCTTATATCAATCTTGTGGTTTCTGTTCTATTTTGTAATGTTTTATCTATTATTACTGAAGCACATTGATACATTTTTATGAAATATTGACAACAAAATCAGCATGCTAGAGTTTTGAGTGTTTGCTATATAAATAATTGCCACTTTATTTATTTAACTAGTAACTGGTGTTATGATTATTATTAGTAAGTGCTTAATTTGAGTAAAAGTTTAGTGCTTCCAGAATCTCTGTTATCTTTTTGACACTATATTGTGGTGATTGAACTATTGACTGTGCTTTGTTTTAATATACATACATATAATCTGTGATATTTGTGTCATAACAGCCCACGACAATTTTCTCATAGTTTTGGGCACTGACAGCCTCGAATAACTGATCTTCGAGTAATTAGAAGAAAAGTGGGTTTGTTCGCTAAAATCGAGCATTTTTTTGCATTATAAAACCTGAATGGCTTTATTTGATTGTCACTTAATTTCTTTTTAGTTGTTTGTTTCTTTGACTGAGCATGACTCTGAATGTTACAACTTTCGAGCATAGTAGTTGTTACAAACTTCTGTTTCTGTTGAAATAATGTGAACATCGTGGTACGCATGTGCAGCCGACACTGTCTATAAACTACGGGAAGGACTTTCGGCAGGACTACATAGAGCTGGTGGCAAATGGTCCCCCAGGTGGCTATGTGTTTACGATGGCTGCAGACTACGAAATGATGTGGCGAGGAGCTCTAATGCATCACTTTCTCACTGAACAACGAGTAAGTGTCACTGATGGAATTCACTTTTTTACTTGGGTGTTCACTAAGACAATTTGCTGAGCTACAGTACACTGTGTTCAGAAGAAAAATACTCACTCATGTTTTCTTTTATATCTCCATGGAAAATGTTAAGATTTCCATAAAATTTTCAGCGAATGTCTACGAGGAAACTAGTATTTCACCGGTGAAAAAGTTAAATATTCTTTGCTACTGGTGACATCGTGCTGACATCATATTTCCACGTTTGTAAATTATGGGTTTTACCATTGAAGATAGTCATGTGATAAAATGCTAGCGAGTCAGCAAGGGTTATATAGCCATATATTTGTGCAGCGTGTTTCTGGACAATGGACAGACAATGGAATGTTGATGGAATGAAACTTTTAAATAAAAATAATTGACATTATCTGCACTTTCAAGCCGTTTACCTGATAATGGGCAATTGATCAACAACTCAGTGACACAGTGTGAGTACACCTGCCAGCATCAACAAACTTGAGGATCTTGCACTCAGCTGAGAAGATGAACCATGGAAACAGTTCACAATGAAAAATTGTGTGATGAATTAGCATTTTTGGGGGGCCATTTAACACAATGACCAATTGATGTGTTTTAACATTTCATCTAATGTCTGTCTTTGGTGGTAAAACCCAGAGTTTACAAACATAGAAATATAACGTCAGCGTGACGTCACTGGTAGCAAAGAACACCTAAATTTTCTACTTTTGGAATACATGTTTCCTGGAAAACATTCCCTGAGAATTTTGTGAAAATTTAAGCATTTTCTACAGATATATAACAGAAAACGTGAGTGGGGTTTTTTCTGAATACAATGTATATAGGGTCCTACTTTAGCCAGAAAATGAAACGATTTTGCTGCGTTTTTGCTCAGTTTTGGAAACTTTGGTCTATGTTCAAAATTGTCAGTCAGCGACTCTCAGCAAAGTCCAAAAGTATCGTCTAAGTACATACTTAGAGTTAGACTGAAGTTTAGTTTAATTTGATCTAAGTACAGACTTTGGCATTCAGCTTTAGTTCGTTCAGTAAATATTGCTTCCATGACAGTCAATAAGTGAAGTCAATACAATACAGTGCAGTAAAATTTAGAGTAAAAAACTGCTAATGGCACTGCAATCACTTTACGGTCAGTAGTGGAAAAGTGGAAGAGAACAGAAGAGTTCTAAGTTGCCCGCAGTTGATTTTCTGCTCACTCATGCAGTGTTTATGCAGTGAGACAAATGCCCCAAGGAGATGAGAAATTGCAACAGATTAATGGCATAAAAAATAGCGATGATTTTGCGTTGACCATTTCAGGCATACATATGACAGAAATAGGCTAAGTGTTTAACCATCTTCTCCCCATTACCACAATATGGACAGTTTGGACATACTGCAGACGTAATGTGGGCAATGAAAGCTTGCTAGGAAGCTATGCAAATGTGTAATTAGTAGAGCTGTTGAATTAACGCGTTAAAAAAATTAACGTGTGTTAATTTTTTTAACGCTCATTGAAAAAATTAATGCACATACAAAAATTTACTTGATTCTGTGAAGCAGGAGTTCCAATATTCCATTAACTACTTATATTTGATGATCGAATTATATTCAAGTAATTGGAAATTGTTTTGTTGCTGCGGTTTATCACAACCATCATGGTCCTACGATGCAGTCTCAACTTTGTCAATTGTCATTCCACTCATCTTCTCGATTTGGTCTTTTCACAGTATCAGCAATATAATAATGCATTGTTAACGCGTTAATGCATGCGTTAATGTGTTAAACAAATTATTGCTTCGACAGCTTTAGTAATTAGTTGATTGACTGTGACGTAGGTGTTACACGAGATGATGTCATATGATAAGTTGGCGGATGGTCCGCACCAACACACCTGGTGGGTTAATGACTACAGCGGCCAGTGGGAGAAAACCGTCTTCTTTCCCGCAGCCACAGATGGAATGGACACCAATACTACAATTGAGGTTTGTAGTTGGGTTGGTACCGATAAAAATTTTGTTTATCGATTTATCTCCAGAATTTAACCAGTTATCTTATCGGTAGATTTAATTTTGTAGTCAATAAGAAAGACCACTAAAACTTCATTTAGTGGTTGTTGTTATTTTAGCAATTTAGAATCTAGTCATTTACTCAAGCTTTATACACACTGTGTCAAATTAATGCGGCTGTAGTTCTTTTGAATTAACAATTTAAACAGCGGTTACTAAAACGTCAGCAAACCAGTTGATAAACGTTATAATTGGATGAATTTTTATACTTTGACAGGTTGTAGGCCACTGTTGTTGAATAGTGCTAGAGCGAATGTTGCTGTTCGTTGCTGTTGCAGGCAGTCGGTTTGATTGTGCTTAGTGACGCAAACATCACCATTAACCAAGGTTAGTTACAAACTGACTCGCCTTTGCTTTTTGATTCTTTTGGCTACTCTGATCCACCTGCTATTGTAATTATTAGTTATTTGTGTGTCACGTAATTTATTATTTATACAAGATTAGAATTAGATATCCTGTAACAAAATGTTATAACATGATCTTAGAATTTAACGGAACACTTGTAGTTTGACATGTGTTTTGCTGTGCCTTTTCTATGTACAGAACAGCCCACTGATGCTAATAATAGTACATCCACAAAATATAGGCCTACCGGCGTACTTAATGATACGCTGTGGATGCACAGCGGTTGAGCACCGACACGTGAATCAGACAACTATGTTGGTTTGGTGCAGACGTGTTATGCAGTTATCCATTTTGCCATTAGACAGCACTTATGCATTTTGACCGTCAACTGAAGCTTGCCTAGCTATATTTATTAGCATTGTGTCTGGCACTGTCTGGGCTGGCTCATAAACTGTGATGTGAAATATGCATTATATTTGAGAGTTTCTTACATCTGGTGACTCCAATCTTTGACTGACATAAGCTGAAAATTAGTCCATTACTTACTCTTGCCCTAGGGATTATTTTCATCAAATTTGGTCTTTTATCCATCTTCATTTTCGAGGTAGGAGTCTATACATGTTGGTCAGATGAGGGAGACTCATAATGTGTTCTATTGGGATGGCTGCATATTAGCAGTGGCGGTTCTCGCCTGCAACATCTGGGGGGCATGGTCCCATTGGACATGCCTATAATGGGGGTCTAGGGGCAGAGCCCCCAATGGGGTCCAGACCCCCTGGTCAGGTGGACAGAGGGGCAAAGCCCCGCTGAAGCTGAAACACTTTTGGTTTTTGGACGTTCAATGGAAGCCAGAAATTTGTCCACTTTTCTACAATCTGGAATCGCAAAGGAATAAGATATTTATGTTATCTTTGCAAAAAATCATGGCTGGCCCGAAACTGCGGGGGGGGGAGGGCTGGAGCAAAGCTGGGGCCTGTGCTCACTCGGCTTGGGCATAAGACCACCACTGCATATTAGAACTAGCAATTCACACGTACAGTACTATGCATTTGAGAACTGCTGAGTGTTAATTGTGTTGTGTGTCATAGAGTATACACAGTGCAACCGATCACTGGGCGTTGGCATTTGTCCACAGGCTTGGCAATGCTATGACCTCTTTAGGACATGTGACGGTATCATTGACTGCGCTGACGGCTACGATGAAATTACATGCAAGTTTAGCATTTGTTTCTAATTTTTATAGTTACAACACAGTCATTAAAAATGGTTATATTACCGCTATTGGCTCGTGTAGCATGAAAATGGTTGCAGATAGGCACAGGCGTGCTGCTTATCATAACAAGCAATAGTGACAAGCTTTTTATTGGTGTCAACATCGATGATCTTGAATGACTTTGAACCTCTAGAATAGGGGTTTTTTTAGTGTTTTTTGCAGTTTGTGGCTGTGGCACAGATTTCCAGAATGAATTGCAATGAATGGAGATAGACTGACAACCTGCGAACAGGAACTGCTAGGCTGTCGTGCGTCCCATGAGCTTTGCTTTGATGTGTCGATTGGAGCCACAGCATGAAAGCTCTGTCATTAAGTCGATGAAATTTTTGTGATGTCACTACTTTGTCCACAAGTGATGCTTAGTTATGCGTGTTTGTGTGTTTGTGCCATTGCGGTGAATTTTAGGTCCACTGCGTGAAGATCAGAAATATAACATTAGACCAACTGAACTGTACAACTTGTTTTGGAACAGTCGATTCACTGACCCGTGGCAGATGTACTGGAATGAGCACTACATCAAGTATGCCGTTTACATTTCCTACCACACACTTTCGTCATTTACAACTGCATTTATGCCACATGTAGCACTCGGCTTTCGAAGTTTGACTAGATATTTTAAAACTGTGCAAATTAACAATAAACTGTGGATGAAACTACTTGAGTTATAATAATCGTCGAGCAAAGTACAACTTTTTTGGTTGCTGAATTTATTAGTTACCATTTTACCCTATGAGTATGTTCAAAGAAAATGCATGAATCTATTTAAATGTATTATCCTGAAAGGCAGAAGTGATAAAGATAGTCATTGCAGTTGATCGTGTATAATGCAGGGAGGACTGGTGTCATAGATCAAGGACAAAAAATCGTGACCTTGGTTTTGGCCTTGGCCTCAAAAAGTTTTGGCCTTGACCTTGAAGACCGCTGACCTTGGCCTTGTCCTTAAATTCTTCGATGTCTTGGTTTTTAGTCATTTGTAATAATGAGCTTTTGTTATTTGTATGATATATTTGCCGAAACATTGAAACTATGTTTCTCTGGGCATTTTTACGGTTCATTACAGTTTGAATAAGCTGGCTCTTGATGCACAGTACAAAATTGTAATACTTACTTTAATTACTTAATGGCTTTGGCCTTGGCCATTAAGACCACTGGTTTTGGCCTCAAAGGCTACTTGCCTGGCATTCGCATTGGCCTTGGCCTTGAAAACCGTAGGCTTTGGCCTTGGCCTTGAAAATCCTGGTGCCAAACCCATCCTTGATATAATGCTAGTTATGAGGAAAGTGTGTGATGTGGTTTTTGTTGCGCTCGGCTTATCAGGCAGGTAGGTCAGGGGGAAATCCGAGTTCTGCAGGACGAGTGTATGGACCCACTGGTGTTCGGAGCGTTCTTCATGCATCCCGATCAGGGACTGTTCATAGCAAAGGAGTGGGTGCAGGTTAGTCAGCGTCTGTTCTGCATTACCTTCTGTTAGTGCATCATCAATGGTAATGTTGTGGCAAGAGTTAGCGACTGAAAGTGTGGTCGTCATACTTTGATAAGCTGCTATCATGTATTAGTTACTCCAATTGGTGAACCTTTGGTGCTAGTCAGGACCTTGTTTACTGTTTATTATAATATTACTGGTCCATAATGTTATAAGCTCATGCCAATCAGCTTCCACTTCTTACATTGTGAAGCATTTCTGGTTACAAGTTTGAATCATGTAAGCAGTGCTGTCAGTGTCAATGTCAGATGTAAATGTCTTTGTATAACGGACGTTCTGCTCCAGTAATTACTGTAGTTTTGTGGATCTAGCTTAACCTATTCTGGATTAATATCTGTTGAAAATTTATCCAGTTAAACACAAATTTAAAGCAGTTACTGCCTGCTGTGTTAAATTTTTTAGATGCATTGCACTGTTACTGCTTGCCCGCTGTGTGCTATGTAACATGTAAATCGTAAAATGTAAGTTATTAGTGAAAATTAATTGGCCTGCTTGCCATTGGTGTATGCAGCATGACACGACACGTGCTTTCTTCATGACAGTTGAAGCACCTGACACTATACGTCGTGGTGAGCAGATCGGATTGCGGCTTGATATCTTCAGCAACTGGGATCAGGATATGGAGGTACGGCTTTTTTTGTCTTTCGACCACGTTTGTTTATTTTTTTTTGTGTGGTTTGTGTGACTGAAAAAAATTGTTTAAAACGCAGACTGCAGTTCTAGATTTAAGTCGAATTTGTAGAGTCGATTGTTGTGTATTGAATGGTGTGTGAATTGGTGTCTGTTGTTCACAATTTCTGTGAATTTTGTAACTCAGAAAATGTTGTTAGATTATGTGTATCAGCATGATCTAATGTACACTGCATCATTTAAAAGCCTGGCGTAATTGGGACCAAACTTAAATAAGTGGTTCAATTACACAAAAACTGAATTTGTCTGTTATTTAGTATAAATGTTGTTAAAAGCCAGCAGTCTAAAGCCAACTCAGTGATGGATGATTTTATTGGAACAGGTTCGTATATTTAGTTATGTTTCAGTGTATTGCTTAATATTGCAATTGAATGATTTCTTGATGATGATGTCATAGATTCAGTTATTGTGGGTGTACTTCGTATCATCTGATGGTCTTAGTCTAAAGTTCTTATAACATATGGCAGGTGCTGATTATGCTGGTGGGTGATCCTGCGTACAAGTTCATACATGTTGAAGACTTTGGCTACGTGGTGTCCTATGCGCCTCGCACCAGTTTCGGTGACTTCCAGACTATGTTACCGGTGAGCGTCTGATGTATCACTGACGATGGTTATTATCAGTAACTTTTGCCATTTGAAGAGTTTTGAGTTTGGCTTCACAGTTCGATTTCATAGAAAGATTATGCATTATTGGATTTCTTATTATTACATTATTATTAATTATTGTATGTTCATTTTGTCAATATGATACTGTGAACAGTTGAAGGCTGGTATTTCGACATATCTGATGATGCCGATTGTGTCCACATTGGACCGTGGTCAGTTCACAGTCAAGCTGAGAGCGTTTAGCAGCCAGCGTGAAGATTACGAAGAATTTCCCATCACCGTTGAAGTGTGTATTTGGCAGTTTTGGAATAATTTTTTTGTGTTGGTTGAAATACTGTACTCTCCTTGTCATGTGTTGCTTTATGTTGTTAATAATGAAATGGCTGTCTCTAAAGTTGGTGAATGGAAGGAAGGAAATATATCGCAAAAAGTGATCAATATTTTGTTCAACTTGACTGTCGGCATTTTTCCATTACAAAATGATTACTGGGTTGGCCATTGGGATAAGGATTTTGTAATAGTAGAAATGAAATGATGAAATACCGCTATTAGGACTCCTATCAGTGGATTGACTATTGAATGGATGTAAGTAAGCAAGAGGTAAAACAAAATTAGCAGAATTTAATCGAACTAAAAGTTATAAGACTATGTATGACCAACACTTAAAGCATATGTGCTGTTGTAATTTTTTATTTAATATTTTTATGGTACATATTTTACTTATAATTTACGTTTTTGTTGGTCATAAATGGTGTTTTGGTTTTAAACTTCAAAAGAATACATTTTGCTAAGAATACATATTTTGCTTTGTTGGTCATAAGTGGTGTTTTGGTTTTAAACTTTAAAAGAATACATTTTGCTAAGAATACATATTTTGCTAAGATTATTTTAGTACGTCTTTTTAACTTAACTGGTAATATGTAACTGTCTGGTGCGTGATAGTTATTGCATTGCTGTCATATCACTGAGCTCGCATTGTAACATTGTGTGAAAAGGATGACTTGCATTGTGATTATGTGTATGAAGTATGATGGCGTTGTCGGCCGACACATGTTCACGCCGTACCTTGTTGATCTGGTCAACACCGGATCACTTATAATTCCTGACCTGAAGATCAACATCTCTGAGAGGTTTTTCGATCCTGGAGCTCGAGATCTTCTCTACATTCCATACTCAGGCGTTGCTACGTTGCACGTATACGGTGCGCTAACTTTATGTCTTTTTTTGTGTCATTTTGTCGTACATTCTGCATCAGTGGTTTGTGCAGTTTTTAGACTGTGAATGGATGCGTCCAGGTACTTGTTTTCCAGGCTGGTTGCCATCCAGTCACTTTTGGGCCAATTCCAAAAAATTTCTTCGGAAAATAAATATTTGGTGTCATCAGACATCAGATTTTAATGCTAAAGTGCATCAGATGGGCTCCACCCTAGCCCCTGCTGGGGGAGCTTACAGCATTCCCCCAGACTTTAGTTGTACTTAAGATGACTTACTTCTAAAGGGGCACGTTAGAGAGGTGAAGAGAAGGGAGAATGTCATTGCGTGTGAAGTTTTTACTTGCAGCTTTGCTAAGTTTTTGTTATCTGTGTGGCGCAGGAGATTTGGTGTCTCCGGGAATGTTTGAAGATCATTTGACGTCACTCAACACTGCGTGGGCGTATCACGACTCGGGTGAGGGTTACGTCTATGAGTTTGCCGTCAATCTGGAGACACTCAACTACCTACAGACCATCAACCTTCTGGAGGATGACAAGCTGGCTATCACGCTGGAATACATGCAGACGAGTAAGTAAAGGGTTAAAGGTTTCGTGTAGCTCTTTGTGGGAAACAGAGATACAGAGCATCACCTACCATATGGGATCTTAGTGTTACCGGCCACTTGACACACTGACCTGTGAACACGCTGCCCGTCTTAACACCAGCCAGACAGACCGGATGGAAAGCTGAGTTGATCTTAGTGTTGGTTATAATGCAGAGATAGTTTACCTGTACACAGGCAGTCACACGTTCAGGTAGTAACCACTTGATAGCGATCAGACCAGGAGTCAAACCAATCATAAGTTCGACACCCTGTCATTAAGCCACTAAGCTGATTACTTATAGTTGGAACAGTACATTCGTTTGAGTACAGATGCAGCTTGATCTCGTAAATGTAATGAACTTGCAGGTTGCAGCAGTAACTGATCTGCTAAATAGGTTTATCAAACTACGTACAGTTTGTCATACTTCTAATATGAAGTTCAAACGTAGCTGTTTTAACAAGAAATTTGAGCTAATGCTCACGAGACGCGTGAAAGCCTGTAGCAGTTCTGGTTCAGTGGTTTAGCTGAAAATTTGGGTGTTCTTGCTAAGTTAATATACAAATACCAAATTCTCTATCTGGATCGCATAACGATAGTTCCGTGGCACCACCTTGTGAATGATATAGACTTGTGTCGCAGTCCAAAATCGCCAAAAAATCCATTAAAAACCCTATTTTGATGTTCAAGGTCATCGATCTCGGTGGCAATCGAAAGCCAGTGTACGACTTTTTATTAGTGATTAATAGTAACCTAGGCCCTATTTCGTTCCACCCGTGTGATCGACGGACGGACAGAATTGCAATGGCTAAGACACAATGAAAGCAGTAGCTGCTTACGCGCGTAAAAACTGTCAAATCCTATCTTTGGCACACGTTTTGATGTAGCCTAATGTTTTACAGTGTAGTATGTCATCAGTCTGCTCTCTTCTTACTTTGTGCATCGTATATTGAATGCAGTCTACTGCTGACTGTTTCCAGCTACTTGCTCTGTCATTTTATGCCATGGCTACATGGGCCAATTTCCTTGTCTGAGGTGTTGTCTGACGTCGCCGGGCCTTCGGAGGTTTGAAAACCTTATCCGAAGAAATTGGACGGAATGTGCATGCTCATTCTCTCCGATTTCCTCGGACCAGGTTTTTTGCCCTCCAGCCAAAAGATGCCCACCAGAGCCTTGGAAGTCTGTCTGTGTCATCCGACTTGTTTGATTTCCTCGTTCAAGAAGCTTGGACAACATTTTGTACAAGAAAATCGGTGCGTGTGGCCATGGCATTATGTGTGTTCTTGTCTTATTTTTGTGCTGCTTGTTCATGTCGTTCTGTCCATCGATTGAATTGTGTTTTACCATAGTTCTGATGAGGCAGTATGCATACATGCAAGATGATGGTTCGTACAAGATGTTCAGGCGAGCGTCCACTCCCTGTGTCAGGTTTGTGTCATAATGTTGCAGTTTTTGTTGAGTTTTAATACATTTTATTTTATTTGCAGTTTTTGAAAATTACTTTGTTGGTCAGCTGGTAAGAAGTCATCTGCACATTTTTTGTCGGTGTGTTTTTTGATGAGCAGTTTATTACCATTATCTCTCATTTAGCTTTCAACTGGCTAACATTTCGTTTATTTTATTTTAGACTGCATTTTCCAGAAGTGAAGTTAGGATAAATGTTTAATAATACTTGTCATTTTTTGCCCAGTGAGAGAGTTTTTGTTTCTGACTGGCATGTATGTTTAACTTTACTGGAATTTGGCTTCCCAATGTTATTATGCAGTCATCTAATTACTATGTTTTTAATGAAATGTCACTGTATAGCGAAAATGTTTTCTGCTTTGACATGCTGGTTTAATGATACTCAAAGTTTTGGCTGTTTAAACATAAATTGCAATTGTTAGTTTATTTTTGCTTTTGGCATTCCTGCCATTTTTTGCAAGTTGTGATTAGTTTTGAGTTGGGGTTGCATGTGTGTGAGACAGAAAACTGTCCCGTTAATTCCCAATTTTTTTCAGTTTTTGGCAGTCAGTGTTTGATGCATGGTTGAGTTGTGAAACTTGACGATGCATCAAAAATCTAGTACCATTACTTGACACTTTTTAGTCAAAAGTTGTGAAGTTACAGTAGACGATTAGGGTTAGGGTAATGTGTTAAGATTAGGGTTAGGGTTGGCGTTTGTGTTAGAGTTAGGTTTCAAGTTATAGTTTTGATTTGAAACTCAAATCCCAAAACTCCGCTTGACAAAGTGTGAAACTTTATGTGTGATGACTGTGGCAGGCTAACATCACTTGCTCTGAAGACGTTACATGCTGCTCTCGTCAGCCAGTGGATGGAAATTGTCTACATTCCAGTCAAAATACTCAACAAAATGGCTCTATGGCTGTCTCAGCAGCAGAACGAAGAGGGCGCATTTGTTGAAACATCAGAGTTCTATTATGACCGAAGCTTTTGGGTAAATACTTAGTGCCATAATAATTTTTATTTCTACGTGGTTGGATGCTGTGTTCTGAACAATGCAGTGATCATGATGCAACTATCGTATGTTGCAGAGTTGCAAACTTTTCCATTCGTAACACTTTTGTAGACCTGATTTAGACTATATCTAACTCTGTTGTCTTCAAAGATAGTCTAGATTAAGTCAGGTCTACCAAAAGTGTCAGAAATAATATATAGTAGCTGAGCTTATGCTTTTAGGGTGCTATTGATCACTAATAGGAAGTCGCATACTGGCTTTCAAATGACATATAAATCATTGATTTCGGATGACCTTGAATGGTCATAATGCACTATGGTAATGGAAAATTTGTCATATTTTGGAAACGATGATAGATAGGGCTTAGGTTACTATTAATCACTAATAGGAATTGGCATACGACCTGTCAGATTAGATGGAAATCATTGACATTAGATGACCTTGAAGGCCATTACGCGCTATTTTAGCAAAATAGTGCAAGATAGGGCCTAGGTTGCTATTGATCATTGATAGGAAGTCACACATTGGCTTTCAAATGACATGAAAACCATCGATCTTGGATAACTTTAAGGTCACTGACAACTAGTACGGTCCCCTATTTTAGCAACAGCTGGGCTTTCGCACGTCTCGTGAGCATTAGCTCAAATTTCTTGTTTTATCATAACTTGAAGACAAGTGATCTAATTTCAATAAATTTTGGTACGAATATTCCTGATACAATTGGCCATTAAATGACTGTTTAGTTTTCCACCTCACCCATTGTCTGTTTCTGCACTACCTGGGGAAAGAAAATGAACAAAATATTGCATTTTTACCACTTTGGTATTATTGCTTCATCAAAACAACACACAAAACACAAATTTTGTCCATATTTTCATTGTTTTAGCTGATAGTTTATCTAATTGTCCATTTTTAACTGCCTACAAAAATGTTTTAAATGTTGGCCAAAGGACATGGGCTCGGTATGGAAGCACTTTCTCCATTCGTTGAACAGTGTTGATAACGTTCTGCTCCAGACCAATCCAGACTTAACCAGTCGCTTCTTGAATTCATCAGTATTCCTGAATGTTAGGCCTGTTTAATAGACGTGCTGCTGCACAGCAGTCAAACCTTGTAATTGATTGCCTGTTGGTGACCACATATCCGGAAAAATGAAATTTTATAAAGTTTTTTTATTGATTTTAATGCATATTTTGTCTGTTCTGTTTTTTTTCCGGGTAGTGCAGAAGCAGATGTTGGGTGAGGTAGGAAACTGAATGGCCATTTGATGTCCAGTTGTGTCGTGAATATGTGTACCAAAAATTATTAAAATTGGATAACCTTTCTTCATGTTATTGAAAAAAAATTTGGTTCGTTTTTTATGCCTCACAGTGTATGTAATGTTAATTTTTAGGCCTACTATATTATGTGTATCAGTGATAAAGAGTGCGATGTTTTTGCATGCAGCCAAACACGACAGATCCGGACGGTGTGAATCATACCTGGCATATACCAATCACGGCGCATGTCGTCATATCCTTGTCCCTGGCAGATCGCGTCACCGGTGTACGTTTCTGTCTTTGTTTGCTTCATTTTACCATGCAATCATGGACCTCTGTAGGTAATTATGTTGTCTCATATTAGGCAGAATGCATTTTTTCTGCTGCTCACGATTCACTGTAATTTAATGATTACTGATTTGATGACATTATTTTTTCCACGGTTTAGCTTGGCTGTATCATTTTTTGGCTGATGAATGTTACACAGTTTTGCTCACACAGTTTGCTGTTTATTGCTTGTCAAGGTGTTTTCTGTTTATTTCAATTTCATGCTTTTATCAGTCAGTTTACGGAACGTGTTGGTACTATGTATTTTTTATTCCATACATATATCTATGTTGCTGTACTAACATTACAATTTGAGGTCATTAATGAAGAAAATATACATATAAATATAGGTTAGTTATTTGTCTAGTGGCAGTTGCAATTGTTACTTTCAAATGACCAGATCTAACCTAATGTCATTCAGTGAAAAGTGTTTGTACAAATGGTAATTCTAGCGGTAGTTCGGTGATCTTGCTGTAAACACTAGAAAATTGCTAGAGGTAGATCGGGTGGATACATTATTGGGAAGATGGTAGACATAGAAAGTCTATAAACCATGCCACGACACTGTCACGTATTTAAATCAGGCTTATTCTATATTATATCTGAGTCCTCTCAAACCAAAGCTGTTTTTTTGTAACACATACTTAGAACTATAGTGTTTTTGAATAATTTTTTTAATGCTTAGTAATTGATAACATTTCAGTTTCAACTACAGTCATAGCAATGCAGTGAAAAAAATGTGGCTACATTCTTACATTAACAACGAGATAAATGTAATTAGGTAAATGGCGATCTACTGCTAGTAGTTTTTTGCTCTCTAGTGCGAGATCGACGATCTACCGCTAGCACTGACCTTGTACAAATAAAATTTAACGGTTTAAGCAGACACAAGGGCAGTAGTTGTCCACCTAATCACATTTTTACTGATTCAGTTCAATCAGTTGTGCTGCATCGTAATTTACTCAGCTTGACAAAGTTTATGATAAGCTTATTTGTTTTACGCTTTACCAGAAATGAGTCTATAATAGCCAGTGTAGATGTTTAGAAGGAAAAGAAGAAGATTTCGCATAGATACTAGGCATCTAGCTCAACGGTGCCCGTTGTGTGGGAGCTTATCCCCTTAGCGGACTTTAAGCCAGCAAGGATTGAACTTAATTAAACTAGCATACAGTCCAAGTTGGCCCTGTGGCTGGATCTATTTTTAATAGCCAGTGTTTAATCAACTGAGTCAGTATGCTAGCAGTTTTGGTAACTGGGTCTACTGTTACACAGAACTCACTGTTTTTTTCCTAGCAATGGCCATAACCACCGCCAGTACAGGCAATACTCATTTTACCATCCTACAGAGGGTAGAAGGCTGAGTCAACCTAGATATTTAGCCTGTGTTTAGTTATCAGATTTGTATGTGTTGTGAAATTCTCTGTAGAAAGCAAAGCAAAGGTCAGAGGCGGCAGCCGACCGTGCAGCTGACTACCTCGCCTCAAAGATCATGTATGTGACCGATCCTTTCCAGATGGCAATCTTGACGTACGCGCTGCAAGTGGCTCATCACAAGCAGGCGGACACAGCGTACAATCGACTGCGTCCAATGGGCAGCCATCACACAACCAGTATGTTAATATATGCTGCTAACTTGCTGGAAGTAGGTTAACTTTTGAAATTGTAATTTGATGCTGCTTGAAAAGCTTTTTAAATGATCAGTGTCTGCACATTATGGCTCCTGGGTACTACCTGGTCAATCTTTGCCCACTCATCTCCAGCATTGACAGCCACAAACGACTCCGATCTACAAATCATAGTCAACTGCAGGTTCCACGGATCATGATGTCAACCTGTGGAAGCTGTGCTTTTGGACATGCTGGTCCATTTATTTGAAATATTTTTCTGAAAATTTTTAATGCACAGCATACACTCTTCGGCTGCTGTTCGACACCATCTAAAACAGTCTTACTTTTCGTTTTACTAGCATACCGACTGGGTTCAGGTTATTTTAGTAATGTGCTATATGAATTACTTACGTACTTACTCGACAGATGGATTGGACTTTACTAGTACTGTTGTATTCGACTGTATACTACTGCATTTTTATTTTATTATTTTTTCAACTAAAGTTGCACTAAACTCCATTAGAGCGACACAAACGGGTTTGTCACAGACTTTGTTGCAAACATCTCGACATGTCGAGATGGTTTGTGTTCGCGACTTTCCCCACAGGGAAGTTTCGGTGAAAGTCGGCATAATGGAATTTGGGCTTTGTGAAGATTTGTTTGTTTATTCATAATTACGTCCAGATGAAGTATCTCGGACTCTGCGTTTCTAGAGAATGTTGTGTGTTGGGATTGTTCAGCGCAATATCTGTACTGGGCATCGGAGGACATTCCGGACAATCCTACACAGCGTATAAACAACGTTGAGTTCATGTATGAGCGACAATTTCATCCGAACGTCGGCAACGCCGTGAGCGCAACATCCTATGCACTGCTCTGCTATCTGGCACACAATGACATGGTCAATTCTGTGCCGATCATGAAGTTCATTACGGCACAGCGCAACCATCTCATGGGATGGTCGTCCACTTCAGTAAGATTGCATTGTTTTGATGGATCACAGTGCACCACGGTAGTGCTGACACTGTTGCCAAGGCGATGAACGTTAAGTATAGGAAATGGCGTTTGGGGGGCCTGTAACTCCGAAACCCCTTAACCAATTTCCATAAAACTTGGCATCAGTGATCACATCGCGCACTTGATCCCACATTCAGAATTTGGTTGCAGTTGGTTCAAAGGGGGCGTGGCTGCACATGCGCGAAATTCGCCGTTAGGCGTCTATTTTTTTGTCTTTTTTTTAGCACACGGCTACAGACCAGCCCGTTGGACCGACCGACGCCGCTAATGGCTCAAACGAAGCGTCCTGACGCCGGACACATTCCTTATATG
>Ga0056128_1002223_pt1 | contig 22788 bp, 15 predicted proteins | sample WorMetLIZISLAND2_FD_71113 | JGI IMG/M metagenome (GOLD analysis project Ga0056128, IMG submission 71113) | Marine gutless worms symbiont microbial communities from Max Planck institute for Marine Microbiology, Germany - Olavius geniculatus... ... | reverse complement strand
TGCCATTGGCAACCGCCTCGTAAGGTGATTTTGGTTACAGATAAAACAAAATTGCTAAATAATATTATCTAATACGATTAAATTAACGAGTTTTTTGCCTGCTGCTTCATCGTCAGCGTTTGAGGGATATGCCCCAGAGTCCCAGACTCTTACGGGTTTCCTGTTTCTTGACTCGCTGGGGACATCTGTTCCCAGACACCCTAAAAATTCCACTTTGCCTACACTGCTGAACTCGCTTATCATTGCATGGGGTTCCGTGAGTGATTATCACACTTACGTAGGGTTCCGCCGCAGCAAAAAAGGTTGAAAAACACTGATGTAGAGAGTTCACACTTAGTACGATGTTTTGTGATGCTTTCTGTATTCATGGTCATATATACTGCCCAGTGTCGATCTATGATTGCCTGTTTATAAAACCGTAATTTCATATGGTTTGGTAGCAGAATCTAAAGAACAGGGAATGATGAAAACAGCGGAGACCGAAGTGGCCCCTAATATCTAAAATGTCCAGACTGACCGTGCTCAGATCAGTGATGATTAGTGAATTGAATAGAGGCAGATGTAGGAAGAGAGGATCTTTAATGTTGGCCTAATTCTCCACAAATGGGTATGTCATTGGCATAAATTAACAGAAAACTAATTGCTGGAAAACCATGACTGTGGGAAGGTTCTTAGTGCATGCTTGGAGTTTCTGATGTCTGTTTTTATTTTGGTAATAGGGAGGAGACAGATGAATATTGACTGCTGCAGAACACCAACATTACATTGGTGACTCTGTTGGCATCACAGGTGTGATTTGGAACTATGAGAACCTGGTGGAATTCCACGTCTATTTAGAACATATAGGGCCTTTCAGGTTAGACAACGAGTTTGGGATGGGAAGATGTGAGTGCTTAAGAAACAAACTTCTACAAATGGCCTAAACATGCTGTAACTAGGTGAAAAGTGTTTTGGTGACAGTTGAGATATGTAAATTCCAGTTATTCTGTGTTGTGTGTAACCATGGGTGGCCGGCATTAATGGGCGTGTGTTTTTTTGCCCACCATCCTATGTTATTGATTATTGTTTCCTAGTATAGTTTGTGTGTGTTTTGGAGTAAAAAAACTCCTTGCTTCTTTGTCTGTGTTTACGTAGGTCTGTGGTCGGTATAACTTTGCATTGCTTCGTCAGATGAGAGACTCATTAGAAGTGTCTTCGGCGCTTTCTCACACTCAGTTTCAGCAGCTGTGCACTCAGCAGGAGACGAGACGTGCATCTCATCCTGACTCCACTTTGTCACTGTCAGTGAAGATTTGCAGCAGCTTGCTTTCATAATTGCTGTTGTGTTTAAATACTGCTAAAAGTGTGGATTGGTGGACCGTGTAGTGGTAGCGTGTCGAGCTAGTGGCCCCGATGTCCCCAGTTCAACACCAGGTCGGTGCACTGCTAGGTAACGACCTTTGGCAAGTTGTTCACACACATGTGCCTTTGTCACCATGCAGTACAATTTGCTACCTGCCTCACCGCTGGGAAAGTTACGGCAGTATGTGGCATATGACTGGCCTTTTGCTCATATACCTGAACCGTGTTTGCACCAACTGTCTGCTCATGGCCGTGGAAACAGAGATGAGCAGCACTCGCATCGGAGTGAGCGCTGTTGACTGCCGGCGATTTAGCTTTTAGCCTTAACTGCGAAAAGTGCCCCATGCACGTCTGTAGAATAGGTACATAGATCCGTTTCATGTTCGGATGGCATAAAAGTGTAGTTGAAAATACCTTTGTTTTTTAAAAAGAAGCTCAACCTGGTGGGTTTTATTGGTTTGTTTTTTGGGCTTTATCTGTTTAGGATTCGATGGCTTAAAACTCGTTAGTGGACAGTTGTTGTGATCAGTGCAACAGTGGCTTTAGGCATGGTTTTAAAACTATATTTTTTGGAGATACTAATGTACTTAGCACAGTAGAGATGCTTCATGATATTGTGTTGTGTAATTTGAATATTAACATCGACTGTCGGTTTTTACTTACACCCAGAAAATTTTTTCTTTGCTGGTCATCTTCTTAACTCTGTTGCCAACACATACAGATTGGTTACTGCGGAAATTCTCCCATTGTTATAATCAGGTTTTCCATGCATCCTAGAAAGTTTTTGAAAGTCCTGGAATTTTTTTCTCTAAATTAAAGGCCTCGAAAGTCTTTAAATATGAGTTTTTAGGTCGCTGAAAGTTCTGATTTTTTTCAGTATATTTAGCACCTTACTTGTTACGTGATCATGCAGCTTCCAAAGAAAAGAAATCTACTGAACACTTGGAGAAATATCGAACTGATGATAGAATTGTTGCCTGTAAATTAATATGTTAGCAGTGTTTGAAAGTTGTTTTACCTTGGTTGCGTGCAATTTTACAATTAGCATCATGTCGTGTAATGTGTACTAATGTTGACATATAGTAGTTTGAAAATTAATGTCAGCAGTCCATGAAAGTCCTTGAGAAGTCCTTGAGTCTTATTACATAACTACAGTAGGAAACCTGTATCACTGTGCAGCTGTTTCAGTAGTAAACTTAGTGTCTGTCGCACTGTGTCGGTGTTCAAATATTTATGCAGAATATCAGTATCATCATCGTCAACACCGACCTTGAATGGTGCTGCTTTACCTCGTGATCCTGTCCAAGAACAGACATCAGTGGAACAAGCTCACTCAACACACAACAGAGTGGTATCAGCAGATACAACTATCGGTCGTTTGACGCTGAAGAGAAGGCGCTCAGGGGAAATCAAAATTGAAACGTGCGTGTGCTCATTGGCATGGGGGACTTATCTCATCCTCCCTTACAAATGTTAACTGGTTGGAAAATTGTCCCAAAGTATCTGACAAAAATACATAAGCTGGGGTCTGAAAATTTCTAATTTGTTCAGAATTTAGCAGAAAATTTGATGTTTTGAGCACCCACAATGTCTTCTATCAGAAATTTGCAGTTGTCCACTTTAAAATTACTACTTCCTACCCCTTCTTTTTAGCCCATATACCAGTGGTTGTTTCTGTTCGTTAAACTTTGTCTGTGTTTGATGATACAACTTAACTTTTTTTGAAATGCTATGAAAGTAGGCACTTATTGAAAAAAATCAAAAGCCATTGTTCCTATATTCTAGGGAAGCATTGAGCTTTTCTTGCAGTCCAGTATTCTGTTTATCTGTTTGTCTATGTAAGTCTATATTGAAGCTTGTTTTGTTTTCCATTTTGTACACTACATGCATCAGTGGGAAGGTTATTGTGCACTACCCCTGCAAACTTCACAATGTTACAAGTATCCAATTTTGCCACAAAAATGGACTGTCTGGAGTACAACAGGGAAGATTATTAGAACTGCCATTAGTGTTACTTGTGCACAGCCATAATGGTCAGTCCTTCCAGTTTTAGGTTAGGATTGATATTTTGTGTTTTGTTGTTCCTTACTATCAGAGTTACATTTTGTGTTTTATTATGTGTTTATATGTGTGCTTTGCCTGGTAAGGCTGTCCCCAAAATAACTGATACTGTGTCAGGTGGGATGTTAAACTCTACTCACTCACTTACCTGACAAAAATGGACATGCTGTTCTTGAATGAAAATTTTTGGTGACAAATGTTACCATAGAGTATTTTAAAGTTACTATGACGCTGTTATTAAGTACTTTGATTATGATGTAAACAATGGTCCTTGAAAGTCTTTGAATTTGACAAATGGGCAAGAACCATGACTTTGGATCACGATGATTTGTCTGTTGCTATGTACAGTTGGCTGAATCAGCATAAGTTATCGTCTTGCATTGAAGTCTTCAAAAAACTCGGTCTTATCTTCATGAAACAGATTAACAACTTCAAGCTTGCAGTACGTATGCAACTTCTTTATGTATGTATTCCCTGTCTTTACCTCTGCCAAGCAGGTTATAATGTGGTACCCCACAATTATGTATCTTATTATTCTTTTTTGGTTATCTACAAGACTACGCAAAAAGTTTTTGAATAGACTCGTAGGTTGAAAGGTAACTTAATAAGTTGACAAATTCATCAAAATGCAACCTTTGTATTTATTGTTTTTGTTGACATGTCGGCAACCGCTGCTGCTTTCGTTGGATTGACTGTTTACCAGGTGTCGGTTTACCAGGTGTCTATATCCCACAGCGACACCTGGTGGACGGTCGTTCTGACAGAAGCAGCAGCGGTTGCCGAACATCAACAGAAACAGTGAATACAAAGGTTGTATTTCGATGAATTTGTCAACTTATTACACAAAAAGTTGCAGGCAGATTTGGTTGAAATTTTCAGGGAATGTTTGGCTGAACCTGGCCCAACTTTGAGGTGGTAAGATTTTGGTAATGATCCGGATCAGCATCTGTATCCAGGATAGGTTTGAAGAATCCTGTACCATTGCCAGATAGGGCAAACCTCCACCGAATATGGTGTTGCCACCTGGCAAAGACAATGGAAAAAGTTTACACTACATTGATGGAGCTTTTCATTTTCTGAGTGTTCTTCTAGCTTTACAGTTTGTTAGGTGAATATGTGATTTAACTGACAAGTCTGTTACTACGTCAGTTTGACCATAGCGAGGCTGATTGGGGCAGCGGTTTGTCTCTATGCTGTTTCAATTTTCATTTATCCATATGTTTTGTAATGTGAGCATTACGTGGCTGCATGATGCAGTAGAACTTCAGCTTGTGCCAATCAGCTGAAATTTCCGATGTTATGTTTGATTTTAGCAGATTTTCTAGTATTTCTTTTTTATACATAAGTCAAATGCTTTTAACTGCTTTAGACCATTTTATGGCACTGAATAGCCTATTTTGTGCTGGCGTGCTGTTGCAAAACTACTCGCTCACTCACTCACACTTATGGTGACAAAAATTGACTTGTGTAACCATTGCTTTTTCTTCAGCAGGGTTTCCTAGAATAAATGAAATAATTCATTTTCATAACTATTGTGCATGATGCATTTTGTTATTTTTTGCTGTAAAAGCATTTTCGTGCGTTTCTAAACTCTGTTGTGTTGTTCGGTGTGAAGGACATGGAAAAGCTCAGATTCTCTGAAGACGATCTGGCCAAATTGTGGCTAGCCTTCTCAAGACTCCAGTCTGGTGAAGAGGCGTAGTAGCTGTGTGAGAGATAGTGACAGTGGCAGTGGACTGGCCGTCAGTGGCCCATTATGATATGTCTCATGGACCATATCAGCATTTTGAGCATTCTGTTTTTATTATTGGTTGTGATGTTGAGATTTGGCCGGTTTCTGTGTTTGCAACGTTACGTTTAACGTTTTTTATGTTTTCCACATTCGAACATCAGTTGATGTATATTGTAATAGGGTATAATTGCAGCTTTCACGTCTGATACCTGTAGTGTATAATTTGGCCATGCACGTTATTTTTTGGCAATTTAGCTTGACCGATACGATATGTTGATTTTGCACCCTACGTGTTTCCCTGTCAGAAACTGAAAATTCTAGACCTATCCCGTTCTGGCAGTTTTTGCTGACTTGCACATGTTCAGTCAGTCTACATTACCATTTTCCAAAATCCAAAAAAAATCTGTTTTTTTGAGGAGCCATTATCACATGTATGTGAATTTTCATGGTCAGTTGTTGATCTTTTAGTTTACCGATTGAGCGAACTTAGAATAGCTGAAGTTTTGAACTTGAACTCTGAATGCAGACTCGAGTCAGTTAGTCCCGTTGATTTTTTGGTTGGGGTCATGGCCAGATTGGCTGGGTCCAGGCCTGATCGCTTGTGATTGGTCAGTTGCTTAACTTGTTACACAACTTACAGCGTGTCATGTGATTTTGCAGGCTTTTAACAAACGGAAAGATATATGAACTTCTACAAATGTCCACACTATGTGGCTGAAAGTTTTTTTCTGGTATCAGCTATTGTCACTTGAGTAAGTGACTGGATCACAATTAGTTTGTTGCTTTTGGCCCATTTCAAAATGGTGTGCTTCACTTAGCAAATGGGCAAAACTGGGAGCATTTGAAGCTTGACCAGTAAGATATAATGCTGGCACTTTGAGGCACACTGGACTACATACTTCCCACCTTTTTTCACTCAATAAGTGACTAAAATAGAACATAGAAACATCCTGGTAAAATGTGCATCTTTCCAGTTGGTTAAAAGCTTTAGATTTTTTATGCTTAGCATATGTTTATTGTTTGGTCAGTTTTTTGTTTCGTTGAGTAATTGTCGGTGTATGATTCGACAGATGTGATATTTGCACTGACTTACAGTGAGTGACTGCAGCCATTATTTCAACTTCAGTGTCTCGTGCAGTTTGATTTTCTCAGATTTCTGCACAATGTTTATGGCATTTGGATAGCGTTGTAAATTGTCGACATGGTACGCACTTGACTGAGGAATGCTAAAAACTCTTGAAGCAGTTTTTAACTAATACCACAGAAAGAGACATCAATTTAGTTGACCTCTTAGTCTTACAAGTATGTCATATATATTTTTGTGGTAGTGTACAGGGTGTGCCAAAACAATGCAATAGAAAAAATTTATGAACTACACCTAGTTTTTAATACTACGTAGAAGATATATCGGGCCACATATCTGCTCAATTTTATTAACTGGTACAGTGTTTGGCTTAATTCTATTTGAACGTTTAAATAATGCATTTTGTTCCAAGTAACACACGAGCAAACTGCCATTTGAAGATTAAAAATAGCAGCACATAAATCACATCTCACAATTTAGTTACTTTTTACTTGTTTTTGATGCACCCTGTATACAACTAACACAGCCGATTCACTGGTTGGACCGTTGAATGTGTCGACTGCACTAAATACACTGTGTCCGGAGAAAAAGTAACCCCTAGACAATATTATACAATATACATGTTAAATCTGAACGAACCTGGTTAAAATTTTGTACACTTAATTCCCAATGAATTGGTAAAACGACCAATAAATTTGTTGAAAAAATTATTTCTTAGCGGAGGTATTAATTGTCGAATATCAAAAACAAAATATCTCCGTTACCAATATGGCATTACACAAGTAAATCCTTCTGTTATTGTACATTCATGTAACTTTTACGAACAAGATTTGATTCTAACAAAATTTTACATCAACAGTGCACCATTTATTGGCAGTCAGTGTGCCATATTTCAGTTAAATCTGCCGAAACAAGTAATAGCTACAACAGCTTTTGTAAAGTCGCCCCAAAACACTTCAGTATCAGGTCTTTGGTAACTGAAGTGTTTGGGGTGACCTCACAAAAGCCACTGTAACTATAATTTGCATTAGCTGATTTAACTGTAATTTGGCAGTGTGATTGCCAATAGGTGATGCATTGTTGATGTAAAATTTGGTTAGAATCAAATGTTGTTTGTTAAAGTTACGAGAGGGGTTTACTTATGTAATGCCATATTGGTAACGGGGATATTTTGTTATCGATATTCAACAATTAATAACCCTGCTAAGAAATAATATTTTTTAAAGAAATTTGGTTATCGCTTTAGTAATTTATTGGCAATTAAGTACACGAAGTTTTATTCGGATTTGTTCAGATTTGACATTTTTATTGTACGATGTTTAGGGGGTTACTTTTTTCCAGACACAGTGTAAGTCATTTTGGTCATAAACTGCCAACGAATGTTATTCTGAAAGCAGAATGTACTTGTGTGTATTATTCTGTCACTATAGAAGCATTGTTCATGTTTCAGTATACAGTGTTCATTTTAATTCACCATTACCATTTTTGTTACTGTCACTGTTAATGATCTTTAGCATTGCAATAATTCGCTGTGAATTCACAATGTGTTTGTGACTTTATAAAAACAGCTGAAATTATTGTATTTTAATTTCAACATTTATGTATCAGCAAATCAGTCAGACAACAGCAAACAAAATGACAAAAACATTTAGGTGAAACGTAATAGATTTCCAAATAGTTTGAATGGTCTGAAGTTTTCAAATGCACGGAAATACCATTTATTAGCAATGTATGTGCTCACAAGATAATGGCAATTACACGCACACACAGTTTCTATTAATCTGATAGATGTCAACATTTAATACTCAATAAGGCATGGTATTCTGCAATTCTGTGTAAATTTATCGATAATGGATGACTCATTAATAATTAGTCAAAATAGGCATGGGTCAAGAAGAGCAACATCCCAATCTCAACAGGAAATTAATATAACCTCTCTAGGTGATTAAACCTAAATGCATCTAAACAACACACCTCGTACGTCGATGATTAACTCTCAATGGTGAAATGAAAGGAAAATAATCAAATTCCAGAAACAAAACAGCTCTGACTTCAGAGTCAGCTGTACATGCAGTAAATTTCCATAACTTCTTAAACATGCCAATATATTATGCAACATTACTGTGCTAAAATGCAACACTCTGTCATCAACATGTAGTTATTAATTACCATAAATATGACTCTTCAACTTGTGCTAATAGTGCAACAAGAAAACGTAAAACCACTTTTTGCCACAAAGTTTGGTACACAAGTAAAATTGGCAAAATACAGTATGGTGCATAACAAAAATCTTTTCGTCTGAATACTGATCATCTGAAGCATCGATGTTAAAAACATTTTTTATGTTTTTATAGAAGTTCTAAAACATGTTTTTAATGTGTTTTTTTTTATTTTTATGTTTTTAACTTTTAATGCTTTATAATGTTTTTGTTCTATTTTTAATGTAGTGTTTTTGTTCTTATTAAAAATAAACGTACAAAATTAAAAATATGTTGCATTTCTCATGGGCAAATTCCGTCAAGTCCTTTCGATCTGTACCATAATCACGGTTACATAATAACATTCAGTATATTCCGGTCTTCAGTCTTCACAAGTGGTAGATTTTTGTTTTTAACATGTTATTGTGCTAAATGTGGTTCAATGCTTTTATCTGTCCCATTGCTATAGCATAGCATGGGACAGATTATAAAATCACTTGCATCTGTCCATCATCCTGTCAGTCTGTCTGTAAACACTGCTACGGCCGCAATTCTGATGAAATTTTGCAAAGTGATTAGTAAGTAAGATCGAGTTTGTTTGGGATAAAAAATCTCAACTCCTTCCCCTATTTTACCCCAAGGTTTAAAAATGTGCATTACGGCCTATGGGGACTTCAAAGCAGTATAACTCGGTCCCCGTAAAAGATAATTGCACGCTGTTTGCACCTACCCACTATTTTCAGGCCTGGGTTATCCAATGATGTCATTTAAATTTCTCCCCTGCCTACACCTGTTGCCATGGCAACGAATTTTGGGACAAAAATGACTAACTAGGCCTCCGTGAAAAATAATTGCGTGCTGTTTGCACCTACCCCCCCTATTTTCGGATCCGTGCTATCTGATGATGTTGTTAAAATTTCTCCCCTGCTGACCCTGTTGCCATGGCAACAGAAAAATTGACTACAACTCGGCTTCTGTGAAAGCTAACTGCTCCCTGTTTGCATCTACCCCCTATTTTTGGGCCCGTGCTATTCAACGGTGTCATTTAAATTTCTCCCCTGCCAACCCCCGTTGCCATGGCAACAAATTTTGGGACAAAATTGACTATAACTTGGCTCCCACAAAAGAAACGCAGCTGCTAGGCTATATAGCGTGGCAATGGGACCGATACCTCGTTCCACAGAACGTATTTCTAGTTTATGTATGTTTTTACATGTTTTTTATAAAAGTAAAAAAACATTTTTTGTTTTTTTTTAAATTTGCAAATTAATGTTTTTAACATCTATGATCTGAAGCAGTAATGAGCACAAAATCAGCGACCAGAAATCAACATCTGTTTTGATAAGCAACATCTCTTGCACCATATTTTCACTCAGTGCACAATCACATGCATTACTAACATTCATAACGTATGCAAAGTCATGAGAAAATCAACAAATCATAAACTTAACTTTCTATACTGTGATCAAGAAAATGCCGATGCATCTGCTACATGTGAATGAACTTAATCTGGTCTGGTATCAAGTTGAATTAACATGTGAAAATAGACTACACAATACAAAACAAGTACACATTACTGAATACTGTATACAGTAAAAAATCAAGCTACAGTCTTCTACAGCCAGTTTCAGTGCTGGTGTCAAATGAACGATATTTGGGCTGATGCCCATAAATTACAATAATGGACACAATGGCCTGTAAAATTCTGTTACTTACTGTCGGCAACTAGCATACTGTTAAGTACGATACAGCATGTAAGCATGTTACTTCTTTGTAAGCCACCAGGCAATACAACTTGCAGCAAACAACACTGTGAATTAAATTTGTATGTAGTTGGATGATTTCGTTGGCTGGGCAGTTACTAGAAACTAAATAATATTGAAAAAAAAACTACATAGAATTTGTGGTAACAAAATAAGCAAGCAGAATTCACCAAAGTTTTATTGAACTCCACAAGCCCTAATGGATCAACATATAATGTATAGCTTTGTGGGATGTGGGACCAACATGAATAAATTAAAGACCTGAATCCAGGCATCACTAAAAGTCAAATGGAAATGACTCGCACCAAAAACCATCGAGCCCATAACATCACCAAAGTATCATTCGGATGAATCACATGTCAAGTGGAGCTTGCTGTAGCGCTGCTTCACACTTGCGATGGTGAGCCGTCAGATGGTCGCTGCGACTGACTATTTTGCCACAGCCATCACACCGGTAGATTATGCCGAGATGTGACTTCTTGTGTCGCACGAACGAATTCTGGTTGTTGTACTGTTTGCCGCATCTCTGGCACGTGTAGAGGGTCATATGTGACACTTCGCTCGCATAGGCTGAACTAGTTGTTCCGCCTCCGGTCGTTGTATCCACCTCCATACACGTCGGTTCCTGCTTCACGGTTGTGGGAGCATTTCTGACACCACAGGTCATCTTCCGCGATGGCTTCTGCACTGGTCCTCCGCGGCCACCTCTGTTTCTCTGTCGTCCGGAAGCTGCGACTTTCTGGCCATGTCTCGCCCCAACTGCACCCTGGTGTGCTCCGTACGGTGCAGGATGTGACCCACCGGCTGCGTAATACTGATCTACGGCCTGTTCGGAAGTTATGGTACTGGACGGTGGAAAGGCGCTGTACTCTCCGCCATTGTGGCCGAACACCGATGTTTCTTTCTTAACAACTGCCTGATGTGAAAACGACTGCTCATACTGTTCGGCATAATTCATGCCCTCATAGAATTGACCGCTGTCATCAACGCCAGTTTCCTGATAGTCGTCATAGTAACTGTCATCGACCTCTGCTGTGTTGTTGTACTGTTCCTGGGTTTGGTACGCATCAGCCTCAGCAGCACCGATGGTCTCATTAATGCTGATGATCATGGAATTCTCGCCGTCATCAACGGTAATACCGATCACTGCTTCGATGGTCAGATTCGTGTGGTGTGAGACGGTGCTCTGGCAAAGCACACGGATTGCATCACAAAGCATCTTTCTGGTTTTCGCTTTCTCGACAGCTCTGTCGACAAACTGTTGCCCAGCCATTTGTGCCTACAACAACAGCATGCAATACTATATAGACAGAGAAAAGGGTCGGCACAATTTGCACTTAGGTCTGCTATAACTATATGGCCTGGATCTAAGAATGATGGCCATGTGCATAGAGTAATGATGTATACTGTGCACACTGCTGGCCATCTGCTGCAGTGTACATCATTAGTCTATGCACACAGCTAGATGTAACAATGTACACACTACACCACTGGCCATGTACTGCTGTAAGACTGCCTAAGGCAGTATGATAACCCATTGTACCACCACAGACAGATGTCCTCGTAACAGCTGGCTCGTAACAAGATCAACCGTACACCAATCAAGCCTTTGCAGCACGCTATCTACACCATATTGAACTTATGGTAACAAATTTTGCAGCCTTAGTTTGGGTGTGAATCTGCCGTCACGAAATTGTATGAAATATCCTTAAATTCACACGCTAAAAATTTAATAACTAACAAAACCGAATAAGCCACGATAACTAAATATTTAAACTCTAACCCTAGGGCCTAGACCCTAATCCTGAAGGGTAAGCACTAGCCCTAAATGCTAGCACCAACTTTTGAATATAATGCTCACTATTTTTTCATTGAACAGAACAAATCCTTAGCCTCGTGCAGTTCATTAGGCAGTGCCTATGCACACAGTAGCCATGTGCATATACTAATAACGTACAGTTTTGCACACAGCAAGTCGTGTGCATCGACACTATGTGGATCTAAATAGTCATAAAAATGCAGGGTGGATTTGCAATACGGAAATTACCTCAACCCAAAATACTAGCACTAAACTTAATCCTAGTGTAGGCCCCACCCAACAAATTGTACAGACAGTGCAAAATACTAGAAAATGCCCATATTTTATCAGTTCTTGAACAGCACATATCAGGCTAAAAATAAACAGTTGGCAGGGCTTCAAACTGGAGCATCACACCAATGGGATGAACATATATGGTGCAGCCTGACCTGTCAGTAAACAGCGCTAAAAGCTATTTTAGTGTGTATTCACTGAATAAAAGTCTATTTTCAGTGCCACACTGAAAACAGGCCCAACAGAGATTGCATGGTCTGCTAAGTAGTGTTGGTTGCTCGCATAACAGAATGCCGCACATAGTAACGTTTTCGATCAGTGGCAGCATGAAGTTAAACAATCAGTCAAATTAGTGATAATGACAAACTGAAAATACACTAATCATCACATCTTACATGCATCATGAAATATAGTCCACTTTAGAATATAGCGAAAGTTACAACAGGGTTCCCACTCAAATGACAGAATCAAAATTCAGGACTTTTTCAGAACTTTTTAGCACCATAAAAACAAGAAAAAACCCAACAACACACTTAGCTGAACTACAAGCACCTGGGTTATTTTAGTGAGAAAACATGATACATGAAGTATTACCTGACAGATTAAAAAATTACGGATTCAGTATCTTGGTTTTTCAGGATAACACTAGCAAAAATCAGGATTCTTTCATGACTTTTTCAGCACCCATGTCCAATTTCAGGATTTCAGGTCCTGAAAAATGAAAAGTCAAATTTCAGGACTTTTCAGGACCAATGGGAACCCTGTTACAACCTTTGTAACTGACTTTTTGGCTGCTTTCTGTCATCTAGCAGAAGCACTGTCTCGTAACAGATCACTTTTTTTCATTTTGGCATTGCTGACCTACAGAGCAGAAAATGTTTCAAAAGTTAGGCTAAGACATTCGCTACTTAAACTTAATAATACACATACAGGGTGGGTATTTCAACCAAGTAGGAGCAATCAGCCTATGCAGCACAAATAACAACTTTTAGGCCAAAGTAGAATTTCAACAGCTAGATGCTGTTTTTTTCATGTGCCCCATGAAAGCTATATATATAGTTTAGATAATAAGACATATTAAATGTTTCTTTTAAACAAAACATTTGATTTTAAAACATTTCATATGTTTCCTGAAGTCCTCAGTGACACTGAGCTATATAAATGGTGAATGGCATTGAGGTCAGCAGTATTAGTTCCCACAAGTTTTCAAAATACAGCCTAATCCGCTCTGAACACAAGTTCACCTTCAGTGCAAGACCCACAATGTTACTGAACATTAGATTCACTATGGGGCACTAGCATTATGCCCAGTGGTTACAGTTTATAGGTAGGATTTAGGGATAGCATCAGGGTTAGGGTTAGAGTTAAGGCTAACATATTTCACAGAACAATAATTCTAGCGGTAGATCAGCGATCTTGCTGTTAGCACTGGAAAACTGCTAGAGGTAGATCGGGTTAGATACATTATTGGGAAGATGGTAGAATTTATATGCCTGGATGACGTAGAAGGTTTACAAACCATGCCACGACACTGTCACGTATTTAAATCAGGCTTATTCAGTATTATATCAGAGTCCATCTCCAGCCAAAGCTGTTTTTGTAACACATACTTAGAACTATAGTGCTTTTAAATAAATTTTATTTAAAGCTTGGTAATTGATAACATTTCAGTTCTAACCAGTCTTAGCAATGCAGTGAAGAAGAACTGTGGCTGCATTCTTACATTAACAACGAGACAAATGTAATTAGGTAAATGACGATCTACCGTTAGTAATTTTCTGCTCTCTAATGCGAGATCGTCGATCGACCACTAGCACTGACCTTCACAGAATTATGCAATCATAAACGGACACCTAAACTGAGGCTGTGACAAAGATCATGTACTGCAGTAGAGTCATAGAAGGCTCAACTGTCATGTAACGCATGATACCCTGCTCTGGTAGGGTTGAGGTCGTCAGTTGGCCAGCTGGCGTGAAAATGTGTGTCTGCGGCGGTACAAGCACATGGGTACTGGCACCTGCTCAGTCAGTCTTTACAGCAGTTTTCAGTGCAATACTGCACTGAACAAGTCTACTTTCGTTCTGTATATACGCACTAAAAATAGCACAGAGTCTGACTGGCAGCTATTTTCAGTGCGTAATCACTGAACGACAGTCCATTTTCAGTACCACACTGAAAATAGACTTTCCTTCAATGAATACCCAGTGAAAATAGCGTTCCGATCTTTGAATGTTCTGATGCTGCGTGCAAAGAATAGTGCAGTTTACCAGATCAAATAACTGTCAACAAGAAATAGCATAAATTCTGGGTTTTTAATTTGCAAACCAACCACTTTTCACAACGAATATATAATCCTGTACGAAGTAAACAATAAGTAAGTAAAAGCTGAGTGGAGTGTCGCTCGTGTAATTATTACCGCCTAAGATTGGTTTTGCCAGAAATGTGAATTGGGGGAAGGGAGCTCGCCTTTTTGTTTCTTTTTAGCCTTCCCTTTTTTCTGACATACTTTTTCTTAAAAGTATAACTTCTAAAATCCAGCTGAGGAGTCGACGAAATCAGGTGGCAATACTGCAACAGTTGTAATTATTTTTCTGAGAATGAACTACTAAGCAGTTTTGCACATTTAGCTCAGTTTAAACGTGTTTTTATGTCTTGTATGGAATTTTTTTGGAAGGGGAGGAGAGTTGGCCTCGTTGAGCCCGGCCTTGGCTACGCCACTGGTCAAGTCAGGTCTCTTTTACAGAAACTTGTTCTGAATTTAATTACTTAGTGCATATTTTTAATTTATCCAGCATCACATTTTTCATAGTTTCATATACATATAATGCATCTTTAAAATTCCAGTCAAGAAAAAATACACGGTATTGCCCTTATATCACTACATAGTTGGCTGATAGCATTTGTGATTTTTTTAAAAATTCGAAACATACAGCATATTCAGCAATTTTTGTAATTAATCTTAACAGCAGTATTTTTTACATAATTTAAGCACATTGGCAGCATTTGCATCTTTAATTGCAGTTATGGTACATATTTCCATGACACATAACTAGAGCTGTCAAATTAATGCATTAATTAGTGCGTTAATAAATTAACATGCATTAAAAAATTAACGCACATAAGTAAATTTACTAAATTCAGTGAAGCAGAAGTTCCACTATTCTGTTAAACTGTGGTTATTTGACAATCGAGTGAATTTAAGTAACTACCAGCACAGCAGTTGCTCACCAATGTTTACATCCAGGAACTGTGGAAAGTTTGCTGGCTACATTAGTAGTGTTAGTTACAATACAAGTAATTTGAGCAAAGCTCACGTGACGTGCAATAGCAGCGGTCCTGCCACTTTGGCAGTGTACAGCAATAAGATATTAATGTGTCTTGAAAGAGTTCTTAAATTTGAGACCTCAGTATGGTAGACTACGCTCTATGCTAAAAATGTCAAAACAGGTTGTCCAGGTCCATCTCCAGCCATTTCGGTGCAATTCACTCGTCCCAGCAGAAAATCGCAAAAAAATTCACTAAAAACCCCTATTTTTAGAGTTCAGGGTCATTCAACATCATCAACGTTGACATGAATAAAAAGCTCGTGACTATTGCTTGTTACGATAAGCTGTGTGTCTTGTGCCTATCTGCAACCGTTTTTGCGCTACACGAGCCAACAGAGGTAAACTAACCACTTTTTTGTCACAAGAAACTAGAGACCTTGAGGCAGTCCATGGTGAAGATTTCGTGATCCAAGCTTGCACCGTTTTGATACAGATCAAGAGTGTGACAGACAGACGCACAGATGGACAGACAGATGGACGCCCAGGCTATGGCTAAGATGTGCGAAGCATTCTGCTATAGCACGTAAAAATACTGACAAAACACTGCTGCTGCTAATAGTAGTCTATTAATTTGTTTAGCTACTCATGTAAGGCAGAAACCCAGTAATTCAATGTTTGGGAATGACTCGGCTTTGTAGGACAATTAAGATCAACTGTCAACACAAAAAACATGCTAATTATACTGTACACAGTTCTACTTTGTGATAAAACGCTTGAATTACTGCACTGTCATTAATAAAACTAATTACTATGATACTAACAAAGTTCAATACTGTTATAAACATCAACTTTATGGCTACAAAACCATAATAATTCAATGTGAAATTAACATTCAGCATTCACAATTTAACAAAGTTTGAAAGCTCATGCATCTGAATTTCAGAGGTCTGCCTAAACATCGCAGATCACCACAGGTTAGATAGTGCTATAGTTTTTAAACTTCAGATCAATATATAGCACCACAGGTTAACTACAGGCCTCAGGCCGGAGTTAGGATTAGGTATGGTTAGAGTTAAGGTTACAAAGGTTAAGTTTACAAAATTAAACAATATATGACATATCAGCTGATCTGCGGTATTCAGGCAGACCCGAATTTCAGTGCTGCACTGGTTGCGTCTTTTTTGACTTTCCGGAAAGGGCCGGTGATTTGTTGCGGTCTACGTGTGGACTTTTCAGGAATGGTCATGAAAAAGAATGCGAGAAACTAGACATGTGTTGCCACGCCCACAATTTGAATTGCCCATAAAATGCACAAAATTAAATTAATCGGTACATAACTACATAATACCATAATCTGGCGTGAAACACTCAAACTGAGTGATTTGTAAACAATGCATTTGATTAGCTGACACGGTGTGACGTCAATCACCCCGTGTGCTGCACCGGCTTTACGCACTTTCGACCCGGAAAGCTTTTGGATTAACTCGGGCCTTTCCGAAATGATTAAAAAATGTGAAACGACTTGGAGCAGCCCAGATCTTCAAAAAAGCACAACCAAAGCACAACCACAAAGTGTTACGAAAATAGCTCTAGGTATAGACACATGTACAATGAAGTACACTCAAGATCCAACTTTCATCGAAGACATCAACGAATTCAAGGGTAGATAAATTTAAGCATTTTGTAGCAAGGTTATGCACACAGATGACTTTTTTGTAAGTTCAACAATCAACAGTGCCAACTGGTCAGGAATGAAGAACTCAATTTCGGCTAATACTGACTGCTGATGCGGCTACTATGGCACCCACAGCACCCACCAGAGAGTATAAATTCTAAACAAAAAATCAGAAGCTCCAGTCACTTCCAGCCAGTTTCATGGCTGATGTCAAAAACAATACTTGAGTCAAAACAAAGAATTACCTTTCATACTGCACTGTGAATATGTCTCATGAGGCATGAATACTACTTGTATACATCTGTAGCACTGGACTTGCTAGACAAACAAAAAATAATATTTACAGAAAACAGTGTGGTTAACCAAAATTAAAATAGTACAAGATCTTTCTTATCCATATGCAGCCTTCCCATCCTCTGAGATGTTTCATCCTGAATACTATATACCATAAATATGGTTGATGTATTATCGAAATGTTTAACAGTTAAATGAACACACATAAGATAATAAACATAAAGGCTGCTACCACATAGCTCCGTAAACAGACAATGCAACTGTCAGCGAACACAACTGTTTAAGACCAATATGACTACCAGATGTCCAGCTATCAAAGCAACCCACGATCCTAAGCACTGTGGCTTCCGACACATGTAGCTGAGCTACGTCTGTTTCATACACCAGCATCTCCCTGCTGGACCATGCTGAGGTATGCCGGACACAGGCGCTGGTGCTTGCGAAAATTATCAATCCGACGAATGTCCTTGCCGCATCCCTCGCAGGTGAACGTCTGCTGGGTGATGTGAGACTGCTTGTGACGCATGAAGCAGTCGCGGCGTTGCATCTGGGCGCCACAAGTACCGCATGTGTACACGGTCGTCACAGCGTCCTCCCCTGTGTTCAGCGGCTGTGTCTTACCGAGCATCATTGTCTTCTGCTGCCCACCACCATCCCCTCGAGAAACTTTACCACCGCCACCAACTTTTCCCAACCTCTTTCCCGCTGGACTTTCCATCTTTGGCCGCTTCTGGGCTGCAGAGCTTGCCACTTGGTTCTTAGTGATCCCAGGTTTTGCAGGAGACAACCAACCCTGCTGCATCTCAACATTACCACTGCCATCATAATACTGCTGGGTGTTATCATCAACATAAGGCTCAACCTTGTAATGTGTTGTGGTCGTAGTGGACACAGGCTGGAAACGATTCTGTCCGACGTTGCCATACATGATGGTAGATGTAAGCTCTTCCTTAACCGTAGTACCATATGGCATATAAGAATCAGCACCATCATAGTATTCTTGGTCGGCATCTTCGGCACCCAGATATTCACCATTCTCATCCTCGACGTAATCAACTTGTTCATCAGTATACAGACTATCAGCAGCAGTGTCATAATACGGTTCCGTACCAGATGTTGTATCAGCGACTCGTTTGCCAACCAGTTCATTCAGACTCACAATGACAACGTCCTTGCCTCCATCGACAGTGACTCCAATGACTGCCTCGATCGACAGCTCGACATCGTACCTCACTGTGTTCTGACACAGAACACGTATTGCATCAGATAGCATGCTTTTCAGCTTCTGCCTTTCAGATTTGCTGTGCTGTGCAGCCATTTTCAGGACCACTCTGTAACATACCAACACACAGCAACTTCTATAGCCTGTAGGTTTAGACTATATAATTGATCACATCACTAGTAAGCGGCCATGGTTTTTCAGCTGATGTATTTCTAAAATGTATAAACTATATGCAATGAATCAAAACATGGCACTAAACTCTTGTCTATATTTTCGCCCAGACATTGGCAGTGAAAGAATTTTGCAAATCAGTCAGACTTGTGACCGTGGCAGACAATTTGCATAGAAATTTCTATCTTGCTTAAAGTAACTACCAGATAGGCCTACCTCGCATAAAACTGGCATAAACTGTGGTGAAAAAAACAAGTTAAGCTTCCTCAACATGCAAATTTGTCACTATACCAAATTGTTATTATTAGGCCCTAACTGTGTGATTATTCGCTTATTTCTCAGCTTTAATATATACGTTTCCATATACCAATTTTCACGGCATATATCCAAAAGTAAAAAAATGCTTCCGTGAAAATTCACGAAAAATAAGTAGTACATTATTTATTTATTTAAAAGAAAAATTGTTATTTGTGTTATTTAACACTAAAAATACAATTTTAACGAATTTTTGTAATCCCGAAATCCCGGAATTGGGACGCCGCTAATCCCAGGATTCGGGATTAGCGAAAACGGCCATCCCTGGATCCCGGGGATTGCAAACACTACTTTGGATATAAGCGGTAGGCCTACATTGGGCCGACCCTGGCGACAGATGGGCTTTTTTTGTCTTTACATCACAGATTCGTGCTTATAGCTACGTATGTTTTAACGGTAAACATGCAGTTTAGCGGCCTAAACAAAATACACAGTCAACTTACTGCCTATACGGGCCAAAGTGTGCATGCAGTCAGTTAACCCTGACCCTAATCCTAACTCTAACCCTAACCTAACCCTAACTCTAAACCTAAGCCTAACCCTAAGCTTCGCCTGTATATAGGCAGTAAGTTGACTGTGTATTTTGTTTAGGCTGCTAAACTGCATGTTTACCGTTTTAACGTTACCATGAATCTGCCATGAATTTTCACGGCAGATATAATCTTCGTTTACCCACACCCAGTTTTTATGGTTGTACCAGTGCTGGATGATAGTGAATAGACATTTGGGACGTATAGCCGTCAACGAAAAAACAACAACAACGTGTTTATTTATTAGAGTACCGAAAAAACTAAACTAAATTCGGTACTAAAAAGCAAGTCCTATTCTTCACGTCACACCGTTTTCGCTCAGTGGATGGGATGACTCAAAAATCACGATTAAAGTATGAAACTAAACGATTCCATTGTAAATTAAACAACAAATACAAGACCTGGTGACAGTCCTGCAATGTGCAGAAAGAACTGGTAAGCAAACGAAAAGTCGTAACAGTTATGTGTAAAAATATTCACAAATAAAAACATCAAGACGTAAATAATAAGCATAAAATATTTATTGATTTAATAAAATTAATGGTAATTAGTGAGGTTACAGTAAATAATTTATGTTGGTTCTAAATTCGCAACAAAAGAGACAAAAACCTGAAAAAAATGAAACACAAAAACGAAAGTTTAACATTAATAAGTAAAAAGCCTTTTGTAAAACATAAATTTGCATTAACTTTAATTGCAGATTAACATTAATAGCAGTGGACTTCTTTAAAGACTTATAAGAAATCTACAAGTCCTATCAACTGTACCGAAATTTAATGTATAGGTCTGCGAGCTGTACGATTCGCAACAGTCATCTGCATGGAGTTCTGATGATGCGTGTGTCTGCAACTGCTGCACCGTGACCCGGTGAGTACCCGGTGAGTGTCGGCTAGTACATTACTTATGGGCCAAAGTTTACTTATTTATTTTACCTCGGTTCGTGGGGGCGTGGTTTTTGGGTGTGGCACTTTTCTGAACGTTTTCGTTGGCAACAGTCGTTTTTTGAGCACATTTGACATAATTTCGATAATAAAATGTGACATTCAGATTTAGTACAGTTTTAGGATTTACATCTTTTGAAATCTGTTGACATCTTAGCTATTTATACAGTTTCGGTCAACTAAACTGGAAAACTGTCGTTAGTGGCATGACTTTGCTCTAGCCAATAATAGTGCATTTAAAAAAATCACCATTCCTAGTTTCATTTTACAATATATCTGGATCCCACGTAGTAATTGATGTTAAAGATGAGTATTGTAGCTCTGAATAGTAACCCATCTGAGAGCTTACACCTGACGCTGTGATAGCACCCCACTTTACGGTTCCCCATCCACCGGCAGCCAGACAGGCTTGTACTTGATTTATCTATCCAAGGAGTTGGTAGCTTAGTAATAAGTGGTGTTTGTGTTCTAACACGGTTTTGGTTCACCCTAGCAAAAACGGGCAGATTGTCGTTGCTTTTTGTGACATTTGACATTTTGTGACATTTGTGACAAAAACAATGTTCCAACAGTTCTCTCAGACAAAAATCAGCTGGTGGGTTCTAAACCAATGATGTACGATATCTAATAATGCCAGAATAAACTTTTTCTAATCAGAATTATGCTACGTTTTTTAAAATGACTGCCATCTTGTTTGACATCTGTTTGCAGCATTGGCTAGGCCAGTGTTTTTCAACCTTTTTGCTGCCGCGGAACCCTACACAAACGTGAAGGTCACTCACGGAACCCCATGCGCATTGATCTGTGAGCAGAGCGACATATGCGAGGATGAAGCTACAGGGTGTTTATGGACTCATTTCCCTAGCAGGGCACTGAGGGCAGAGCCGTCAGGAGGACGACAAAGCAGACAAATATGACCAATATGAAATTTTAACGCATTAGTAGGCAGCAGTATGTTACTGTATTTAACTAAACACGATGGGCGAGGCAGTCGTCGATGGCCGCTTAGCCCCGCCACCAACATAAAAAATTTATCACTTGGACGCACTCGGAAAAGACAGACCTACGTGTCTTTTTAATTTTCCTTAGCTGAGTTTTTTTAAATGAATTAACTAAATAAATGGCCGAACGATTTCTTAAACATAAGCCTAATTAATACGTTTTTCTTTTCTTCTTTTTTATTTTTGATAATGCTTTGGAGTTGAATAATGTCCTGCATAGAACCTTACATTATAATATAGGCTTATAAAATGCAAATATGCTAAAATTTTACTAACAACAAAAATGATTTGACACAGTAAGTTTGCGCAAAACGACGTGTAGAAATGCAATTTGAAACAAAAACATCGATGCTGAGTATTTCTATGACATTGTCTGGCGTGATTTCGCATGCTGGGTTATTTTTACTGGCCAGCTGCGGAACCCTTGGCAGATGCTCGCGGAACCCAAGGGTTCCGCTGAACCCTGGTTGAAAATCACTGGGCTAGGCCATACCACCTGACATTGTGGCTGCGTTTTGGATGGCCTAACAACCATGCATGAACAAGTTTAGTGCGCCACAGATAAATATATTATAAATATGCTAATGATAATAATACTTTTAATAGTTTTAATACTTTCAGCTAATAGTTTTAATTTTCATTTCATGGCACAGCAGACGTAAACTTCGAAAGAGTTTTTGTTTTTTGTATTGATGCAATATACTAGCAAATTTGTTTTTCGTGCTTTGGCGTAGAGTATCTAATTATCCATGGTGCACTAAACTTGTTCGTGGTTGTTAATGTTAGGCCATCCAAAACACAGCTTGTATGACATATTCAAGGATGTCCACTAATGTTTAGCTAGACAGGCTGTGATACAGTGTGGTTAATTGCTGTCATATCTAGTATGGTCATCCTGGGGGTGAAAGCCTTAGTTGACTTAGGTGGTTGCTTGTATACTGAATACATAGTTAGTCATCAGTTAGTCCAGTGTTTTTCAACTGGGGTTCCGCGGAACCCCAGGGTTCCGCGAGCATCTGCCAAGGGTTCCGCAGCTGGCCAGTAAAAAATAAGCTAGCATGCGAAATCTCGTCAAACAATGTCGTAGAAATACTCATCATGA
>Ga0056128_1002222_pt1 | contig 22796 bp, 10 predicted proteins | sample WorMetLIZISLAND2_FD_71113 | JGI IMG/M metagenome (GOLD analysis project Ga0056128, IMG submission 71113) | Marine gutless worms symbiont microbial communities from Max Planck institute for Marine Microbiology, Germany - Olavius geniculatus... ... | reverse complement strand
TACACAAAAAAAAGGCAGACCAGGGAGGGTGTACATGGCAGACATCCTAGGAATTCGCGGATGTCTGGCCCGCTTAGCCTAGGAGATAAATCGATGGACTTAGCTGCCGAGCTTCGTGTTAAAAGAACTGCTGCATACTTGTATATAAGCGTTCGACGTGCCGGCCAGCGGAGTTGCTGCTGCGGTTAAGTAACTGAACGGATCGATGTTTAGCTAGAGTTATCGCAGTTCTTTCTATAAAAGGGGTTGAATCGAAAAAGGGTAATTAGGGAACATTTGTCACCTTGTTATTATAAAATGCATTTCTGAATAAATTGCTAGATATGATCTTTTAATCGTTTCACGAGTTGTTATTATTCCGAGATGAACTAAAAGGAATTTAGTTCATCTCGGAGACAGACTAAAACCTAGGGCTTGGAAAAGAACTAAAATTAATATGAAAGAATAATCATCAACAACAATAGCATGAAATGAAAAAGAGTTAAGGCGGGATCAAAAGGGCATACTTGGGGCGAGGAGATCGAAAACAAGCAATTCCCCATAACCAAGAAAGGAACATAATACCTGACATTATATTGTTTATTATATTTAATGTTACCTTGGAATGCAAAATGAATGCAAAATTCGCATTACAATAACGAATTACTCACTTTCGTGTTTCGAAAACCGGTTAAATGGAGTTTTCACGGCTTTCCGGATAGCATCCATAACTGTAAATTTGCTGTAGTAATGATAATTAATACAACACAACCATTTTATTTACTTTTTGTGACCTACTTCAACGCCAGAGCCGAGTGTCAATGCCGTGCAATTGTGCCGAGTCGACTGAGAGAGTGACACTAATCGTGATCGTGGCGCCTCGAAAAAACAAGCTCAGCTGTCGCTAGGCACGGCCCACAGTACACGGGTGTCAAAACGCCAGCAAATGATTTTCGTGTCAGGTAAAAAGAGCTTGTGCGATTTCCGAATTTAACATTTTACTTAAATATTTTTAAAAATACCATTATACCTTCTGCCCATTTTTTTAATACTGCTAGTTTTTAAAATATGTTTTACAAGGTAGTGTAGCGACATAACAAAAGTGAAGTGCATGCCACTGAGTAGAAAATTTCTTACAAAGTCTACTGATAAAAAAATTGTGAAAATTGGTCAATATTTAGCAAGAAAGAAAGAACACATTATTGACAGTATATGCTTGTATTCAAATAGTGCACAACTGAAACTGTAAATAATAATACTAATAATAGTCCGCCTCTGCAGTCATTTACTTTGCTTGGTGTAGTTCAGTTTTTTACCCTTGGTAACTGACTACTCAAGTGTTTAAAAAATAATGGAACTATGGCATAATGCACGAAAGCCCTTTCAATTCATCAGACTTCTGAGTGCTGACTATATATGGCATCTTTATGCTCTCTGAATTCAATGCCATATACACTGTCTCCAAAAAACGTCCCACTTTTGTTACTTTCCATATCTTGTGAATACAGTACCATGTAAAACATAAATGTTCAAAAAAATATCAAAATCAATATAACACATATGCAAAAAATTATCTTTTGAAACAATTTTTACTAATTTACTAATTTTTATACAAAAATTAATTTGCTTAGTTTTAAATACATTTCTGATGTTTGTAAACAAAAGCAAATGATATTGTCATAAATAATAATTTTTAATGCGCTGACGATATACCGGTGATGTAATGTGCCATTTAGCAGTGGAGACAAGGCTCTAATAAGGAACTTGTACCAGTTTTTGGAGAATACTGGCAGAATTTTTGAAGATGAACTGCAACAGCAAAAAGAATGGGAATGTTATTAACAGAGATTTGGGAAACATGCAGCAGCAACCAAAGGCATGAAACCAGCAGACTGAAGCATACGCATACTGGAGAGAACATGATGACTGTGGATGAAATGGTAGGCTTGCTAAACTACAAAGGCCAAAAACAAACAATATCATTCATCACCAGATATCTAAAGAAACAGATCTAACAAAGTGTAACATTATACACACCATTCACTGCATTTTGGTAGAAAGTGTATTTTGTTTAGCAACACACTTGCTGTCTATTATTGTTAGTTTTTTGCATTTCTATTTCACAAGGTAGTGTAGCGACACAGTTAATGTGTGGTGGGATATTTAATTATCACTTTATTGCTAATTGTCCACAGAATGCACCAGTGAAAAAATTTGGACAATCAGTTAATATTTGGTGAAGATATAGACTATCACATAATGGGACGTTTTTCTGGACACAGTATATAAGTCTTGTACACCATTTCCACCATCACTAATGATGGACTTTATCCAATTTCAACATTTTAACCTAAACAAAAATCAGTTTTCCTACAGGCTTTCTGTAGCAAAATTTCCTGACTTTTTCAGCTATGGAATGACAATTTCCCTGACCTTATCAAAACAATAACCTATTGCACAAATGTCAGAAATGGTACACTATATCATAAGGTAATGAAACAGTATTAATAGAGCAATATGCAAATGACAGAGGAACTGGTTGAAGGGTCAGGGGGACAAAGCCCCCTGAAGCCAAAACACTTCTAGTTTTTGGACATTTAATGGAAGCCGCAAATTTGCCTACATTTTACATTTGGAGACAAAAAATCACAGCTATCTGCAGTCTGCATGATCCAAGATCATTTTCCCCGACTTTCTCCAGTTTTCCCTGACCTGTAGGAACCCTGAAAAATAACTCATTTGTAAAACTTTTCTTTTCTTGCTCAGTTCCACAAAGAAGTACCGTAGATTTCAATAGCAAACAGATACAGTAAGCATTTTTTTTCTGGTTCACTCAATCATGCTGACCTTTACATAAGCACATGTAACATAAAATGTTACATTTAAACAGTGTTACATTCTCAAAATTTAAATGCAACATTCTTTATTCCATACAAAATAAGCTGACAAGTTTTCAAAATCTTACAAATGCCTAAGAATTCCTCGACTGCTTTGTATTCATTTTTATCGATCAGATGTAATATCAATCACATAGCCCAGAAACCCAACTTGAATACGTGACAATTATTATAGAAAACCACTATGCACAGACAATCAATGATTATAACTGGACTGTAGGCATTTCACATGACATGATGAAATCTTCTCATTTTAATTAATACATCTTACATAATGCAAAAAATATCATAGATTAATAGCAAACTCAGTAAATTTTAAAAACTTTGAAAATTCCTGGCCAAACACACTAGTAACGAACATAACTAGCCAGTGAAACAGAAAGTCAAAGATGGTGATGGTAATATTCAAACATGTCAGTGTCACATATTGACAACAGATTCACCAGGTATGATTTTCGAACAAATCAACACAGTATACACATAAAAGCAATGGAGTAGTGACCGACGCATTGATGAAGCTGTGAGTAATAGTAATCTAGGAAAATAAACATGAAGATAACTAATTCACAACACACAAACTGGAAAAATATATTACGTATGAAAACAGTGCACAAACTTTTTAGCCAAGGGACAGTGGAGCTTGGTCTTGGGAACAGACGTGGGTCGTGGGCCAGATTTGTAAAATTACCAATTTTATATTTGCAGAACAAGATCTATATCTTTAAAATAAGGATGTTTCAGTTTGAACTGTGATTGGCTGGCTCACGACGTCATATAGACGTCGTCGTGGTAACGCATCATGAGCTAGCGTCTATTCTGCAGCGCTGTGCTATATTGCAGCATTGTGTATTGAGGCCGCAGGTCAAGTTGACGCCATAGGCCAAGATCGAGGCTAGCAAAGTTTTTTTGCTTCTTCTTCGCTTCAACCCATGCAGGCTAGATGACAAATCATCACAGTTCAGATGTGGTCCAAGGTCTCAAGTCTGGACTTAGTGCACCACGACCACAGTGTTATCAGACTGTTGAGTCAAAATATACAATAAGTGCACATTGGAGAGAACATAACACAACAACTGAGTGCACTATATGTGTGATGCAAATTAAACTGTCAGCAGGAAAAAAACGTTCGCATGCATTAAAAATCAAGTACACCACGGCTATCGCAACAATAGGTTTTTTCACCGACAAGATGCAAAGAATGTACAATCGCTATCAACTGGACGAGTTAGCAGAAAAGAACAAAATGCATAATGCACTTTACCATTTCACCACTACTTTACTAAAATCCATGTAAAAAGGTCAGCTAAATGGTGTAATATTATTTTGTTTCAAACTTTTTTAAATTGTAGGCTAGAATTTATTGTAAGGTAAAATTACAACGAATCATAAAAATCAGAAAACACCACACATTTGGTTGCTGGAAAAAAATTCCACATTTACAATAATTTTCAATCTATTATAATATTTTTATTGCATATAGCACAGTGCACACATTTCAGTCTTAAAACAGAGAATAAAATGCACAACAATTCTAACAAGATCTTGAATTATGCCACTGAGTTTCAGGTGTCGCCTCACTTCCTCTTTTATGATCACACCCCCAATTACTACCTATTACCTAATAGATATATATCTACAATTTTGCTTTCACTCAAATGAAAAACATGCAACAAAAAAGACAACAGTGCAATGAGACATGGAATGTAGTTCTGCCTACAGCTGAACACAGTTCCCCAAGCAATCACAAGACAAGGAGCAAACTCGTCACAGGCGCAAACAGCAGCTAATATATCATACAAAGGCATCAAAATAAAAAACTTTTACAGTCAACTTCTCAACATTTCAGCATCCGCAGCAGTCTTCCTTGAAATATCAAAAGGTCGGCAAATAAAGGTTGCATTTTGAGAAATTCACACAGCTTACACACAAGTTTACAACACGTTCATATATACAAACAGTACCGACTGCAGCTACATCAGCTGCCAGTGGAGTGGTGATATTCAGTTGGCTGCTACTTTGGCTGTAGCTGGAGTGAAGACATCATGAAGCTCACTGCGAGGATGGGGTCGTCAAACCCATGCACGGTGTCGCGGCGCATTGTCCACGCTGGTCTGATGTGATGGTGCAGCTGAGCGCCTCGAGCCAGCGATGTCGCTGCACCAGCACTGGTGGACATCTTTTTCTTGCAGGCCAGACGTTTCTGATTCAGATCATGTTTGCGCAGTGTCAGTGCGTAGACACTCTGAAGCCGGTCCACTATCACCTTCCTGCCCAGAATTGCCTAACAAAAACACAACATTCAATTCAGTGACATACTGAAAACTTTTGCTACAAGTTGGGGAAACACGAAATAGTTCACAGCATACTGAGAACTGATAATGAAAAATCTGACTACTTTTAGCACAGACAAACAATATACATTTGTTAAACTGTAGCATTGAGAGCTCCCTTAAATTTAAAAAAGTTGAATACAATGCCATATATGGATGGCAAAAGAACTCAGAAAATTTTACGTATATATGCCTTTTATTACCTGGTATGTCAAAAAACAGCATGCACAGATTACAATAAAAACAACAGTGCAAGTTACTACAAAACTGAACATAAAATTGCTACAGCATTTGAATAAATGACTAATCTAAAATACAAAAAATAAACATAAAAATAACCACTCACCTGTCGCTGGTGATCGACGAATCCCATAATGCCGAGCAGCATGCACGTATTGGTGAATATGGTAGTTCCTTTGTCACGGTAGATCTGCAGGAGCTCTACAAGTGAATCCACCGAGTTCTCAGCCTCGTACACTGCAGCCGCTGTCCTTTCATACTGTCACAGCACACACACGTACACATGTTCAATGGCTTTTAGCCAGCGATAGGTTCGAGGCCAGCATGTTCAAAGTCAAAGCCAGTGATCTTCAAGGCCAAAGCCGGTGGTCCTTGAGGTCAAGGTCAGACCAGTGATCTTCAAGGCCAAGACCAAAGCAAGACCACTAAATAAGCACTACAAGTGACTTGAAACCAAGGCCAGTGGTCTTCACTCTTCAAGGCCAAGACCAAGTCCAGAGTCCAGACGTCTTCAACTGCAAAGCCAAGATTTTCATCTTCCAGTTGTCATCAAGGTAGAGGACAGTCATCGAAGATCCTATCTGGCTTCAGCTCATCAAAAACGCTACATTAATATATAAAAAGTCATTAAGTATAAAATGAGTAAGTAAACAAATAAGTTAAGAAAACGGAGAAGGTGCCATTTTACAGCTCTTTACAATGTGCCACGATCTCAAAACCCGTAATTGTTGAAAGCTAATGTTGGTTTGTCTCGGATGTCTGAAAATACTGACAAATCTCAAAATCCAACCAAAAATTATAACTGAGTTTATTTGCCAGAAACAGAATAGCTAGGACCAAATCCACTAAGTCCATGGCTTTCGTATTATAGTTCCAACTGAGCCAGATCTCCACATTGAAGTCAAAATTTTTAAACACTGACATGCAACACCAGTTACGGCAAAAACACAAGACACAAACAGTATTATATAATGGAAAGACAGACTGTGGATACCTTGGAAAGATTGAGCAGAATGCAGAGAGTCTGTTTGAGAACGTCCATATGAGGCATACTACGGTTGCACTGGTGCATCAACTTGAACAGCACATCAACCGCCTTGCCATCAGCCATTCTCTGACATGACTCCGGCGACAGTCGCGTCACCACCTCTGCAGAGGAACAACGTCACATAAACACGGACCAATTTGATCACCACAAAAAAGTTTGAAAAAGTTGTTTATAGAGCTCTGAATGGTAAGCCATCTCAAAGCTACGAAGTATCATGCGGCATACAAGATCACCCAACACAAGTGAATGTGCTTTGCCCTGCCTTAATCCTAGTCAGACGGAACAGTTCTCAATTAGCTATCTTGGAGGGCTGAGTTGATTTTGATGGTTGGTTGTACAGCCGTACTAGTCGTAAGAATTTGATAGCAACCCACCTAGGAGTCAAACCCACAACCTCTTGATTGTAAGTTCAACATCTTAACCATAACACCACCAAGCTGCAATGACCCACAAAATGCAACATGGCAAAAATGTTGCCAGCAGTATCAAAAAAAGAAAAAGCCCATAACAGTATGTGGTATTATGGCTGAGAATAACTGATAAGTTAAATCTTAAATACTTCATTATAACACTATCTCCACCCTTAACGTGGCAGACAGCATATCACTCAACAACAAATGCAGGCTTCTAAAGATGAGACTGATTAAGCACAAGTAGAAAGACAGCACAAAATCAGGAAGTACTTCGACTCACAATAAAATTTCATATGATAAGGCATTCATACCAATACCTTTAAACAATAAGCTTCAATGTCTGAAAATTAAGCTGAATGCCTTGACTACTCTGATACAGACATTCCTGTGTGTTTAAGAGACCACATCGTGCTGACCATGGAAAATATGCTAGTTAAAGCAAAGCCAAGACTCGGAATGAAAGTAAAAGCAAACACAAAGCACAAACTGCCACAGCAAACACCGACCAAGGTGAATCAGAGCTTGCAGAACGTGAGACAACTGGCGATAAGACAGTAGGAAGTCTAGCGCCAGCGATGTCCGATTGCACAACTTATCCTCTTCTTTAACGTTCTTCGTTGCTTCCAGCACCTTCCTGCGAACCTCATCAACTTTCTTGTCTTTGATACGACGACGCACGTGGTGGCCACGCCAGACCGACTACAAAGACAATGAAAATAATCAGAACCAGTAGTTTTAATAGTGCACACAATTAGTATGCGAGCACTGTAATTATGTCCATCTGTCATAATAATAACAAGTAAAGCTCTGCTAACGCAAACAGGAACGCACAACAGCAGTGCACCGTCGTACGCTAGTGATGCGTAGGCTTCATCCATAGACCTCATCCATACAGCTTTTGGCTAGTTTCACAGAAGGCCCAGTAAAACATAATCATTCACCAGATAGCGCCAGACACCCTACGACTAAATATGTAGGCCCTAAGCTTATAGTGTCTTACTTGTACTCACCAGATGGCGCCACTATCTCTTTCTGGCAACGCCATATCTGCTGGATGTCGCAGATTTTTCCTACCCCCCCTCTCATTTAGCATGCTTGTTCAGGGTGACCCCCTTCGAGTTTATGGAAAAGCTGTACGGTTCCTAAAACTAGAGTCTTCCAGGCAGCCGATAGTGAGGATTTGGTGATTCTGGCTTGCACCGCTTTTGACTGATCCACCCGTGTGACAGACAGACAGACGGACGGACGGACGGACGAACATAACTGCGACGGCTAAGACGCGCTACAGCAGTAGCTGCTGTTGCGTGTAATAATACTAACAATAATAATAATAAACTAATTTGTATAGCGCCAGTATGTCATATGACATAATGTGATCCAAGTTCGAGGTGTAGGAAACTGGTGCAAATGTTAACAGAGCAGGAGTAACCAGTGTGCCAATTTTCAAGTTCAAATCGCAAAAGTCAGGGTTAGCACTGAGCAGCGCAGTATAGCTAAGCAGACAGCTGCATGATCATTAAACTTTAGCTCATCATACTGCAGAGAAGTTGTATTAAGTTTTTTTATTCGACAGCAGTCACACTGATGCAGACAAATTTTAAGGTACTGCAAAAATAAATATCAGTGTTGATTTAATGGTGGTCTTTTGGTCTTTTTGGCACTCAACATAATTATAGGCACATCATAATGCCTAAAGTACAGCATCAGATCAATGAAATTCTATGGTGCTATCTTAGAACACAAAGAAACAGGCCATGAAAATACATATGCCAGTCACCCACGCGATTAACTCAACTGTTCAACTACTAAAGTAATGCTCATGTCTATGATCATATTCATACCACGCAAGCTGAGAATCTTGTGTAAATTTATGGCCATTTGACTGAGTTATAAAAGGACGTAACAGGTTGCCTTTTATTCAACAGCATGTATAAGAACGGGCAAACAAAACAAAACTTAACTAAACAGAATTTTTTAAAAAAGGAGAACTAATAATATTAACAAACAGCAGCATAGTGACCTGTATGACACGTGCAGAATGATGCATGTCAGCAAGGTGCTTTTTCACAGACCACTTTCTGATCATTGATTGGATGACGATAGCCGCAACACAGCGATGAACAAGCAAATCATGGGCTAACAGCTGCAGCTGGCGAACACCAAACAGCATTCTCACGTAGCGACGACGTTCAAGCCTTGCTCGCAACCAACGCTGTACAGAGCACAATTTCAATCACTCAACTGATCAATCCATTGACTGGTCAATCAATCAATCAATCACTCACTCAGAGTTGCCTTATTGGCAGAGCTACTTCAGTGTAAACAGTAAAATCAGCACGACTAGATGATGATGTCCACATGCAGAAAGTCAGAAGTGCCTAAGATCCGGCATCAGGCAGAAATGCGCAGGATGTTGCAGCTAAAGGGTCCGTAAAAGCCCATTGCCAACACAGGTATAGATGAAACTGAACAATTACGATGAAGCTGCAGCTGCTACTGACACAATTACTACTGCTGCATGTGAGTGGTAAATGTTCTCTGGTTACTCACGTTATATAAACCAATAATTGCTTGAACTTAACCACAGATGGCCTTGGTGATGTAACGATAGCATGCCAAACTTGTAACCCTGAAGTTGCAGGTTGACTCAGAGCCGGGGCACTGCCAGGTAACAACCTTGGACAAGTTGTTCACGTACATGTGCCTCTGTTCACCAAGCAGTATAAATTGGACCGGCTTCACCGCCGCGAAGGTTACGGGAGTAATATGCAGAGATCTGGGGCGGTATGCATAACAACGTCGTAGCTTAGTTTGGACGTAAGGCCAACATCGCGACTAACTACTTCCAAATTAGAAAGTTACGTTCGACAGCATGCAAAATGCTGTTGTAGCGAGTGACTAGCTAGTCACGACGTAGTTGATGTCAGGTAGTTTGACTCTGAAATTTCCTGGCTAAACGCACTCTGCCTCGGCCAACCTGCAGCTAAAAATAGATATGGCCTTACTTGTCGTCTGCTGCGGACTCGGGCATGCTCGAGTCTAGTTACAGCTCCATGGGCTAAGTAAGAATGCGCGATGCAAATAAATGAAATTTATCAAAGGATAAAAGTTTTATTCAGCAACTTTTAATACTGCAATTAGTTTCAATAGTGTAACTGACTCGCCAGAAGTCCTTTACGACGCATGATGTGATTATAGCTTCTCCTTGGCGACGTTAGTTTACATTGACAATGACTGACTAAATATTTAGGACAGGTCACTGAAGCAACTAGCGTTATTTTGGACGTAGGCGTCTGACTAGTGCTATGACATTGCTATGCATACCGACTTAGCACTACATCCGACATAAATCGATTTCAGTTTGGAAGTGAAGTTACGACATTGTTATGCATACAGGCCCAGGCCCTCCTCCCACATATAAGGTGGGATGGGTTCACCTGCATCGGGTGACTGTAATACCGTGTGATCTCATATGGCAAGCACATTGCCGACTTGGGGCCACTGGAAAATGTGATGAGCACCGCTCGGCGATCGAATTGGTCAGAAGGCTGTGAGAGAGCACAGGTGACTATCGGCAATTTAACCTTAACCTTAGCCTTTGACACAGATGGGTGGAAAAGTGGTATTATGCTCGAACAACTGGACAATGCATCAATGCAGACAAATTTGGTGGTTACAAAAATATTTCAATTGTAATTAAACGAGGTCAAAAAATAGAAAGTGACTGCAAGTTTTCTTAACATACAGGTGCAATATAAGCTACATTAATACTAATAATATTAACTACCTGCAACAGAATCAGCGAAGGGAGGTGCTGTTTGGCACGGAGCAGCAGACGACAACGACAGAATTGTCGCTGTATGCAGACTGCTGCCAGATATCTCCTTCCCAGCTCCGTGAGTTGTTCCATCCTTGCAGCTTGTTGCTGTTGATGTAACTACACAAAACAACAACAACCTTTCTCAGACAGATCTGTCCACGATCAGATCCGATCGACGCTTATCCAACAATGCATCTGGATGTGTGCACTACTCTTGCTAAACTCAACACATCGGTTGATGCCCATGATGCCCTCGCCAAGTACTGCACTCAGCTGCCATGCTAACTGATCAGCCGAGAGAAAAAACACATTTACCCCATACATATCTGGGGGCATATATGCAATGTGATAAAATTTTCAAATATATGGAAATAATTTAATTATTTAGTGTATGCATAAAGTAACAAACTAAATCATCACTAAAAATGCACAGATATCTGCAGAATGTTTGATTCAAAATATCTGTGCAAAACATATAATAAAAAAATATGATTAACCTACCTACATACAACAAAAATAAAATATGCAAAAAGTAACGTAGTAAAACATACTTTCAGACGTTTTCGGCACAAGAATCCTCTGGCATGTGCCTGCAAGCAGATTGCAGTCTTAGTCAGCTGAGCCTTTAGAGTGACTGCACGTCTACAAGCTAACCATCGACGCATGGCTGCCTGGGCAATGACCACCTGACGGCGCTGTTTGAGGTAGCTTCTTCGCTGCACATATGTCGCAAACATTCTCTGGATGGTTTGAGCTGCCGCAGCCTGTTTTTTCTTCTCTTCACGAAGACGACCTATGTATTTTCGAACAGAATTCTGAATGACACAAGCTGCATGATTTCTCCGAAGCTGAAGCATCTGTGTGAATGTCCTGACGGCAATCTGAGAACGGTACCAGCGCCCAATGCTTGTGATTAATGAACACATGCTGAGATATCTCTGTCGATTGCTGCAACGTTTGTACACTGCAGCAAGACGACTGAAACCCTTCCGCATTGCCAAGTAACGTCTCCTAGCAAGATAACAGCGAAATGCTGCCTGAATGACGATTGCTGACTGGCGAAGTTTCACAAACTTGTTTCTCTGCTGAATGGCGAGTTTCCTCCTTAGCCACCAGCGCTGTATCAGCAATGCAGCTACTAAACGACGCTGCATTGAACGCTGCTGAAGGAAGCATCTTGCAACTGACTGCAATCGTATTACTGCAGCTCTATGAGACAGATACGATCGTCTCTCAGACATCATCCGATACCAAGACTGAATTGCTAACGCTGAAGCAACCTTCTTCTGCCGTTGAACAGCTGCAGCTTGCCTTGCTGCTCTTTGAATGGAAATAACGGCACTGCGCAGAAGAAGATATCTCGTTTGCTGCTTCTTTCCAGCACTCACAGCACGAAACCAACGCTGAATGGCAATGGCAGATTTCTGAACAATGTTCATATGCTTCTTAACAAGCATGGTTCGAGCAAAGCTCTGAATCATGATGACACTGGTTTTCATCTTGTGATACATCTTCCTGGCAATGTGTCGTCTGAATGCAGCCTGAATGCATACAGCAGCGGCGTTCTGCTTTCTCTGTTCCATAGTTTGTCGCCAGTACCTCTGGATGACTACTGCACTGAAACGCAATCGAACAAAGCGTTGATGACACAGTTTCTGTTGAAAGACTTTCTGTATCAGGACAACACGTTTCCTGACCGTGTGGTAATTACATCTGGCAATGTGCATTCGGACCATAGACTGTATCTTCACGCAAGCCTTCTCACGCTGCAATTGTGCCCTGGCAGCAAGTTGTCTTCTTCTAAGTCGCTGTATCAAGAGCACGGCATTACGCAGCTTCTCATAGTACAGTCGCCGTGCTTGTGCAATTTGACGAGCTCGGAATCGGCACTGCACCGTAAGTGCAGCCCAACGCAAGTTTTCATATCTCTGTCTTTGCAAGCGGCCAGCAAGACAGGCTCTGTATGCTGTCTGCAGCACTATTGCAGAACTGCGTAACTGAATGTAGTTCGACCTCAGCTGACGTCCGACGATGCACGCACGAAAAGTTCTTTGAATGACAATTGCAGCCCGACGTAGCTTTCTGTAATAGACCTGCTGAAACTGGCGCTGGCGCTGTGCTCTAAACCTTTGCTGTATGACCAATGCCGCTGAACGTAGTTCCTGGAACTCTGACTGCTGAATCTTCCCAAGACGCCGAGCTCGGAATTGTCGCTGAATTACCAATGCAGCACTGCGCATCTTGCAATACAAGAGCTTCTGGTGTCGTGCAGCAACAAGTGCTCTGTATCTGCACTGGACCACAATGACTGCTCTCTTCAACTGCTTGTAGGCCTCTCTTCCTCTCCACATCCGCAGCATTGCTTGAATTCTGACGCATGCAGATCGTGCAATTAGGAAATGTTTTCTGGCAAGATAGCGCCGAATAGCAGCCTGAACAGTTACGGCTGCTCTACATGAGACCAGATACTGCTGGCGTATGAACCTCATCAGTCGGGCATTTCTCCACCACTTCTGAATGGCTACACACGACTTCTTGACAGCACTAAACTTCTTCATCACTATGTGACGTCGAACACACGCTTGAACGAACACAGTCAAACTCCTCTGCCTTGCAAATCTCATACGAGCCACCATTCCACGTGCCATCTTCTGAATCCTAACAGTTGCCTCCCGCTGACGAAGGAAACATCTTCTGGTCAGATAACCTCTGCAGATGCGCTGCACAAGATCGATGTGAGAAAGCTGCTTTCTGTAGAGCTGCCTTGCTAGATATCCTCGCAACATTGACTGTATCACAATACCTGCCTTGCGCTTCTCCTCATATTTTCCGTGAACCAAGAAACTGTGAGCAGAATCCTGCAGACACACGATGGATCTGTAATAACGTAGAAACCAACAACGTGCGCTGAAGCCTCGATATATCTTCTGGATCATGACGGCAGCTTCTTGCATACTTCTGAGCTGTTGTCTCACCAAATATCCACGACAGACAGACTGAGCTGTCACAATACAGTTCTGCATCTTCTGGTACTGTATTTCAGCAAGAAATCTTCTCACATTTCTTTGTATCACCACTGCAGCAGACGTTTGCTTTCGTAACTGTAGCTGAACCAGAGCCGCTCTACACCCAGCCTGTAACAACAGAACAGATCTCATCTGCCTGCCATACGACAGTCTAGCAGAATATCCACGGAATATTTTCTGCACTCTGACAGCCAGCTGATGCTCGATTCGCATCGCGGTGTAAGCTCTTTTCTGCAGATATCCACGGAAAGCTGCCTGGATTGAAATGGCCGCACCCAGCCTGATGGCATGGCTGAGTCGAGCTTCACGCAACAGCAACTTGCCTCTCCAATGTCGCTGGACAGTAATGGCAGACTTGCGCATTAACAAGAATCTTTGCCGTGTCACTGATGACCTTGCAAAGCGCTGAATGGTCACAATGCTCTGTAGAATGCTGCAATATCGCTGACGCACAAAAACCATCCGCATGAACGACTGGACCTTTGTTGCAGCTTTATTCTGTTGTAACATCATTTGACGGCGGAACCATCGCTGAATCACAGCAGCATTTGCAACCATGAGCTGGAATTTCGCTGCCTGTTGCTTACCCCGATAGAAAGCCTGGATCTGTATAGCAGCACGACGAGCTCTCAAAAACCTGCTTCGTATAATGAACATCCGAACAGCAGACTGAATAATGATAGCCGACTGGTTAGCTGCAAGTTGTTTCTGCTGGCGATAGTTTCTCTGAATGGTAATCACAGCATGGCGTAGTCGCAGGTAGCGAGATCGAGACTGGAAAGCTTTCACGGCTGACTGAATGACAATAGCAGCACCAATGTGGTTCAGATAGTCTGCGCGGGCAATCCTTGTCAAACACATCGCTCGCCACCTAGTCTGGATGGTGACAGCAGCAAAATGCAAATGAACAAACTGAATCCGATGGACAATAGTTCGCAGTGATCGCTGGCATGTGACGACAGCAGCACAACGCCGACGAAACCGCCATGCAGCAAACTGGGCCTGTATTTTCCTGGCAGCAACATCCTGTATCGACTCGATCACCTTGTCTCTTGGCACTTCGCTCAGTACAGCACCAAACAACGACTGCAGCAACCTGGACGGAGGCAGTGGGACGTGTTGATTTGATGACAACAAGCCCAAGCTGACAGCAATGTCAACTGCACACCAGTGTTTCTGTCGCTGAAAGTAGCCACGGATTACAGCCTGCAGTCGAACTGCTGCTTGCTCTCTGCGCAGCTGCAGAGCCAGCAGCTTCCTTCTAGCAATGTAACCACGAGCCAACACCTGAAGACCGATGACCATGGAACGGATGGCCATGTAACGGCGATGACATGCTTGTCTGCGATATGCTGCCTGAATGCAGCACACTGCACTGCGTAGTGACAGATAACGTCGACGGCACAAATGACGTCTGACCGCTGCCTGTACTGTTATAACAGCTTCTTGCTTGATGCGGTACCTCTCAGTGTAGAGATAGCCTAAAGCATGCCGACGGAATGATGCAACAGCCCTCTGCCAAGCCCTGTATGATCGTTGAGCTAGATGCCGACGATAAGCCGACTGGATGAGTACAGCTGCATTCTCCTTTCTGTACAAAAGTTGCTTTTCAACTTCACCCTGCTGGGTACCGAGATGGTCACGAGAAATTGACAAACTGACAGTTTCCAAGCAGAGATTATAGGAAACAGAATCCAATTCAAAGCTTTCTGAACCTGCTTCAATTACGTACCCTTCACCAGCAGCCAGCGTCATCTCTTCGGCTTCAGTAGATATGTGGAAAACATCTACTGCACTATCACCGACATCTAACTGCATGTCTGTGACGTTAATATTATTGTGATCGCTGTCGACTTCTACATTGCGTCCAGTCTGCAGTGCTTCTGAAATGCTGCCAGATTCTGCCTCCGTATCCACTCTGGTCACAGACTCAGCTTCCAAGCTCAGCTCAGGGTCAGACGTAACTGCATCCACAGGCCGAACGACATCATTGCTAGAGTCGACGTTGGCAGACATAGCGCCAGACACAGAGATCCCAGTCTCATGGTCAACGTTGGATCCATTCACAGCACCTTCATCAGCCTACACAATTACATTACCAGAATCAGCATGACCAATTACTAACATCAACCACATAGACGACTACAATATCTCTCACTGTTACAGCTGCTACAACATTAGCCCGAATGACAGCTGAACATTTACATGAAAAATGCATAATGTATTCAACTAATCAGTAACACATATCCACAGCCAGAATAAAGTAATGTAGCTAATTCACAATAATAAGACAACATTATGAGGAACACACGAAGATTAATCTAGCGTATTCAGTGCAACAGAGACTCTGCATAAAATTTATTACAGAAATTTGCTACCAAAACTGACAATTGATTATCATTGCAATTATCAACCAAAGAAAGGAAGAATCATTCCTTAAAAACAACACAAAATAGTTCAAAGCTCTAGCAACAACAACACTGAACAAAGATGAAAAATCCCATTAACATGAAAATAAGTTGTCAATAACCCAAATGCACAAAAACCATATGGAGAGTCAAACGAAATGAGCGAGTGAGTTGTTTCTTGGCGATACATCAACAGCACAAAATAATACTGAGAGGCATATATGGTCAGTTAGTACTCACAGTGGCAAGATGCAGACGTGCTTGGAAGCGTCTCCACGCCATCTGTATCACAGTTGCTGCATGCTGTTCATTGCGAATGCTCAGTAGACGAGCACACAGATACGACAAGTAGGTAATGACGCTCTTCTCATCGGGAATTGTATTTGACATGTCACTCGTCTTGAGCATCACCGGCACGCCACCAATCACAGACACCTAAGCATACCACGGAATAGCACCACACAGTCACTTGTGGCCTGTACAGTAATCTCATACTGAAAATACCAAAAATAGGGTCTGCCTAAACACCGCCAATCACACTGCAGAGCAGCTTTGATCCCAGAAATTGCATATGTTACTTGTTGCTAGAGCTCTCAAAGCGTTAATTTTTTATGCGTTAATTTTTTTAATACATTAATTAACGCCTTATTAATGCACCCAGGCCCATCATGAGGGAGAGTAGGGGGGTTACCCTGGGCCAAGCGACATTTGGGGGCCACTGCCTGTAGAATATAGAAAGTTAGAAAGCAAATAAAAACACATTTTTCGACAATAACTGACATCATCGCTAGCATAGAAAACTTGTAATCTGAATAATATTTATTTACAGTAGTGATGGAATGGCAACTATAGTTTATTTAGTTATTTGAAGTCAGTTGATTGTCAAATGACCACAGTTTAATAGAATACTGGAACTTTTTCTTAAAAGAATTTAGTAAATGAAATACATTTACGTATGTGTTTAATTTTTTTAACGTGCGTTAATTTATTAATGCATTAACACGTTATTTAACACATTAATTTGACAGCTCTACATGTCGCAGATTAATACATGTGCTTGCAGACCACAGCAGATTATTTCTGTTGTCTGAGCTAATCTGCAGTGCCAGAGACAATGACTGATTTGTGGTCACTAACATCAGCAATTACTGGATTTGCGGTTGATCTGGTGGTGCGATACCGATTTGAACAAAGCATTTTCTGGGATGTACAGTTGATATGTAGTGATCTGTGGTAAGATCTGTGATCTAGGCAGACTGGAAAAACATGATGACATGCAGCCATCCCTCTAGACCGCATAATATTTTCTGTTTCTAATAAAGGACCACTACACACTTACTAAGCCAGTATTAAATCACACTACATGACAACACGACAAAATCAATTAAAATTACACCTTCAGAGTTACCTGTGGTAAGTTAATAAAAAAAAGTTGAATTACTGTCCAGCAGCATATTAGAAGTCATTAAACTGAGTAATAATAGAGATAAAACTTTCAGATATTAAAAACTAGACTAAATTGCCACTACTCACGGCATCATACAGCAGCTTGAAGTTGTGCTTTTCATTGGCAAGCAGTTGGTCAACGTCAGCGGCCGACCACGCTCTGGTGTCCGTACTCGTCAGTTCATCAGGACCTGACCGACATACTCCCAGTGACAGACACGTCCTGTCACGGATCAGATCACGACGTAGTACTGACGAGTAGTAATGATGCACCAGGTAGCAGAAGGCACGACCATCGCTCAGTGAGACGGTGAAGTTCTCCACCTGACGATAACACACGACAGCCAAGCCACGTACACACACACACTGTAGATCCTAGAATACAAACTTCTTTGCAAACAGAAGCTGGTCTCAAGTCAATGGAGTGGATCATTTTAGATCGCTTGTTTCATCCATCTACCTGGCACTAACTTACCAGGTATGATTGCTGTTGGAAACTGGGACACTGCACAAGTAAGACAAGACATATACCTTTTTGAAATGTAAACATTGCACTGTATTTGAAATAACAACAGCAATACTGAAAGCTGAGAATGCTTTAATATAAGACTAAATTCTCCGGTAAATGCTGGGTTACTACTACAAGATGGGGGTGTTCTAAGTCACTATTTCTAACAGAAGACCAGGCTTGTATTTACTGCATTAGACGATATACGGTAATCACTTAAGTGGCCATATTCTACGTTTAAAAGCTAATTACAGACTGGATATTGCACTCGAATCAAGGCCCATGCAACAGTGCCAAGGACATATAAACTAGCAGCTTCACTACCTCGAATACGAATGATATATGCACAATGGCTGTGTTTTTTTGAAGGACTGACCAGCCCTGGGCAGATCTGGGCTGCTCCAAGTCGTTTTTTATTGTTTCCGGAACAAAAGTTTCACGTCTTTTAATCGTTCCGGAAAGGCTCGTGTTGATCCAAAAACATTTCGTGTCAGAAGTGTGTAAAGCTGGTGCAGTGCAGGAGGAGCGAGTTGCAACACACCGGATCAGCCAATCAAATGCATTGTTTACAAATGACTTAGTTTGGCTGGTTCATGCCAGAACATGGTATTATGTAGTTATGTCCCGATTATTTTAATTTTGTGCAATTTACTGTGCATAAAGATAATTGTACAGGTCTGTGCATTTATCGGCTTGTTAGCTGGCACTTTTGTTTGTTGAGGATTATTTTGTTGGGCAGAAAGCACCTGTTTAGTTGCTATGGGCAATTTGAATTGTGGGCGTGGCTACACCTGTCTCTAGTTTCTTGCGTTCTTTTTTACGACCGTTCCGAAAAGGTCCACACGTAAACTGCAACAAATCACCAAACCTTTCCGGAAAGTCAACAAAACACAACCAATATATGACAAAAATAAATAATAATAAGAAGAACACTACTTCTTTGAATACGAGCAAAGTCTCCATCTGGTAATAACTTACTCAATAAAATGTAACTGCGCAAATACTGCAAAAACAATAATATAATGCGGTGCTTTACCAGAAATACACAAAAAAACCTGTTCATATAATAAGCCCGTATTGCAATATAACACAACAAACCACTAAAGTTAAAATTACAAAGTGTGAGAAACAGGTATAAATTCGTACTTTCAAATTGTAGAGAGCACAGACGACCCTGCACCATTCCAACAGCAGAGAGATGCATCGACTGTTGCATGACAATCCGTCTTCTGCTATTCACACACCCATATGCCAGTTCAAACAACATGAGTGAATTTGTAAAATGTCCTAAGTTCAACTTTAAAAAACTCACACCCACATGCCAGTTCAAACAACACGAGTGAATTTGTAAAATGTCCTAAGTTCAACTTTAAAAAACTCAGGAAGAAAGATCTAAAAAATATTCCCAGAGAATTACTAAATTAGCTCTAGGTCACCTGCTACGCTACTACTGAGTTTTTGTGTAACCAGACTACTTTTGAAGAGTTCGGATTTATGCCGCGTCGCCTTCACATCAAACTTATTCAGGCAAGTCGCCCCGCCTTTGCACTCGACCACTAAACTACCGAAGAACGAAAAACTAAGTTAACAATGTGGCATATTAGCAACATTTGAGCGATAATGAACATCTAAGCGACGTAAAAGAAGATATATACAAGGTTGTGAAAATACAATTGTTGTCTCACCAAAATTATAACATCATATGGTATCACATTGGCGAATATAATGCAAAAAAACAGCTTCAGATTAAGCTCAACCACCACTAATTCACTGTCACACTGCATCAATGGAGCTAGCCATAGGTATAAGACATGACGTGCCAAGCTTTCAAGAAACTGATTAATTAATTACCAGGAATTGCATCTGAATGCAGTGTGAGAAATGCCATCTGGTGTCTGGTCAAACGTTGCTTCACCGATGCAATCTCAGCCCTGAGTTCAGCTTCGTTCAGCAAAGTGTCCACCTGCATTCATAACATTCCTACAATTATCATGACTTATGCTCACACGTTATACAGCAGAACCACAGTCACAGAATTATTCTGTCGAATCAGTTAGCGCAATATACACTTAGCAATCACATCCAGTCAGTTACTGATCTAGTTAGCGTTGTTCGTACATCTACTGTGGTGGGTACTTCCGGCCTTTGGCGCCAACATACGGACCAACATTCCATCAAACATTACTTCTGCACAGTCACTCTCGATCTTTAGACAGCACCTTGAGACTTTCCTCTTTCGTCATTCATATCCAAACGTATGGGTACTGAACCTATCCAGTTGTTTACACATGGTCCAAGAAATCATGCCAATTAAACACATCCTCAGACTTATGTGACACTGTATGTTATCAAACAAAAAAGTAGCAATCATAGCATACATCACATAAGCTTTACCGCTGGCCAGATGACTAAGCAGGCAATGGCTCTAGATCAGTGCTGTCCAACCTTTTTGAGCTGCACTAAACCAATCTACAGCAACAACAACAACAATATGGCGGACAATAGCATCACTGAGAATAGAAGCGCAGTAATGACCTGAAAGACAAAAATGAGAGTCCACAGCAGCTGAAGCGTTTTCTGCCTGTGCCCATCAACAATGTCCCGAGACTCCAGCTTGTGACCTGACACAATCAGAACACCTCGATTACGTGAGTTTTCAAGACACACATTGTCCAGCAGCGCGAAATTCTGAAACATCATCTTTTGCATAGGTGCATTTAATATGTATAACATATACATTTTACAACAGCAGTAAAAAAGGCACACTGTTTGAAAAAATCTGTTACAGCAAAATATCAGCCAATTCTTCCAATCCAGTTGTACGGTGAAGACCTGAAAAGAAAGTTAAGTAAAAGAACTCTTCTATTCATCATATTCTTAAAGTGCTACACAAATGCCTGCACGCATAATTGCAAATGAATGCAGTCATTTGTTCTATCTGAATAAAAGCATCAGTCAACCTGATAACTAACATGACCATAAACAAGACAGCTAAAATTTGAAAAAGTATGCAACAAAAAACAACGAACAACACGTTAACATGAAGTGAACGACAAACAATGACCAAGATTTGCTCATGATAAATGTAACAGCAGAAAAGCGACCTTTCCAGTCGGGAACGACCCCACGTCGTGCCAGTTCACCGAGAACCACAGAGACGTTGTGTACCTTCTGTAGACGACTGATGGCCGGCACACGCAGTTCGGCAGACAGCGACCAGCTGCCAGTCAGCACTTCTATCAACCTCCTACAGCAAAGCATGATATCAAGTGGGGCGTAAAAAGAACATGCATCCTTCATGTAAATCAAGCAATTAAACCAGTTAGGAAATGATTAGCCAGCCACACTGTGTTAAAACATTCTGAATTAGTATTTTATCTCAGGTGCCTTAGCACAGGCCTACTTGCAGGACTTGCGTATATAGTGCAGACTCGGTCTAGAGAAGATGACCTTTATTCTGAATATTTCTAAAAATTTCATCTAAATTCACTCTCATATACTGAATTATAAAAAGGAGACAAATGTTTTTTTTAAATTTGAACACCATGTATGTTCTCAGTAAATGAAGCTTAGCCCGTTGCATACTTAACTTTTGTCTTTTTTTGTCAGTGTGCTGGATGCATACTGCTTTGAGATGAGCCAAAACTTTTCACACCCTGATTGACAAAAATAACATCAAAATACTTCCTGCATATCGTATCAGCTTATTTCTGCTTAAAATAGCTAATAATAACTCTTAAACAAATTGCGAATTTTAGGTGTCATAAGCATAGATCTCGAGACAGAGATCACTGTTACATGACATAATGAAAGGCAGGATGTTGCATATATTTTACGGTGCCATATAAATAGTCTTATTCTTCTTATTATTATTATTAACACAGCAACAAAACGTTCATAAACACTAAGAGGACTACAGCAGGCAAGCTAAACACAAGAGCAGCTAAAGATTTCTCAAAAACTGCCATTCAACAGAAAAACGAGAAAAACAAACAGAAATTAAAAAACAGCGGGTACAGACGTCAGTTTGAGGCCATCACGAAGGTCAGTGGCCAGGTTGGAGACAGCGTAGTTGTATTCATCCAATACAGTCTGAACGTGGGTAACGGTGTAGCCGAGATAACTCAGATGTCGTGTTACGTCTCCCTCTCCTCGCAGGTAGTCTCGTGAGAATGCCAGCAGTATGTCACGACTTGACTGCACAGAACACAAAACAGTAAAACTTTGAGATGCAGGTAAAATGTCCTTGTGCATCTTGCCACAATACGCAGTACGAGCTCACTGTTCAAATTCACTACTGAACTATGACTGTTTCCAATTTTTTCAATAAACCGATTCAATTCGGGTTAATCCAGTTTCTGTCAAAGTTACCTCATGCAAATAATAAATTGTGATCCAAATGCCATTATTGTGACCTGAACGAAAAACCAAAACTATCAGCTAAACACATCCTCAGACTTATGTGACACTGTAGGTTATCAAACTAAAAAGTAGCAATCATAGCATACATCACATAAGCTTTACCGCTGGCCAGATGACTAAGCAGGCAATGGCTCTAGATCAGTGCTGTCCAACCTTTTTGACACTGCGGGCCACTTAGTCAATTTTCCACCAGCTGGCGGGCCGCAATCAGTCTTCGAGACGGTAAAGTGGCGAAATCAATCGAAGTACGCAAAAATTA
>Ga0056128_1002221_pt1 | contig 22799 bp, 16 predicted proteins | sample WorMetLIZISLAND2_FD_71113 | JGI IMG/M metagenome (GOLD analysis project Ga0056128, IMG submission 71113) | Marine gutless worms symbiont microbial communities from Max Planck institute for Marine Microbiology, Germany - Olavius geniculatus... ... | reverse complement strand
ATTTGAGGTGCCATATCTCCATAATGGTGCAAGATAGACGCATGGTGACCATGGACCACCCATAGGAAGTCAACCGCTGGAAGTCGAATGGTCACGTGACCGACGACGTCACGTGACTCCAAAAGATCAAGGTCGTGACCCCATTACCTATGAGGTGCCATATCTCGATGCGAGATAGACACATGGTGACAATGGACCATTTATAGTAAAGCGCTGGTAACAAATCGAATGGTCTTGTGACTAACAATATTTATTGTTTAGTTATAATAAAAGTGAAAAATGTCAGTAACACTGCTGCTATACAATTAAAAATTAAACTTTTTGACATTTTTTTACCAGTCTAACCAGCTCACTGATTATATTTATATGGACATATATTGTAAACTATCGTAATGCATTAAACAGACTCCGTGTCGGTATAAACATTATCTTGTTCATTAATATAATGTAAATATCAATGATCTGTGCGGCATCCTTCAGTAACAACAACAACAGTATATCATTAAAAAAGTAAAAAATACAACTGCATAAAACAGTCCATTCAAATTCAACCAAACAGAATGAAGCTGAATAAAATGCACATTTAAAGAAATTCTGAACAACTCAAATGTAGTTAATGGGCCTCTGCTCTACTGCTCTAAACATAATATATTGTGAAGCAATTTAAAAAAAATTTCATTCTGTTGACAGATGTAGCAGTTAAATAACATCAAAAAATGCATTAATATCTGTAAAACGATTTAACGTCACATACCTCTATCATCCAAAAGAATGTTCTCCATCTGTAAACATCAAATCAACATCATCACACAACAAAGTACAAGTGCTCTCTAAATACCTTCTGACTGGCTAAATGATTGATATAAACACAACTGCATTTTTAACCACCACAAATAATTCCGAATCTAACTTTCCTTTGGAAATAAGGGACCACGTCCAACACAACGTTACCTTAGGCCACATGAGTGGCTCTGAAAAAAACGTCCAATGGCTATAGCAATGTGCACAAGTGGGAAATGCAGAGAGACAAAACAGACAAAACATGCAATACCCCTATCTAAAAACAAAAATAGTGATGCTTCATTAGAATTATAGACAAAGTACTAAAATGATGTTTGCAACAGAATAAATATAGTTTTCACACTTAGCCACCAGTACAAGCTTATCCGACAACACTGAATGTTTTACCTTCAAATCTCTGTAGATGATTCCAGATTTGTGCAGAAAATCTGAAATACATAATACTGACATTAGAAAAGGCAGTCAGAATTTTCAGTGCACTGCAAAATAAAAAAGTTAATGTTAGTAAAATGAAATCTGAAGTAGAGCTGAAATAAATCAATTGCTGTAAGACTATACAATTGGAAATAACCTAAAAGACTACAACAGATCAATAACAGATCATATATGTGATATGTGAAAAAACAATGACTGAAAAGAAGCTCACTGGTACATAAAAAAAATTAAAACACACAATCAAAAAATTACAGAAAGTAACACATACCAAGAACCATTCCAAGCTCGGCAACATAGAGTCGAACCAGCGAGTCGGAGAAACTGTGTAACTTTTTCCACAGTGCAAACAACTCCCCACATGGAATGTACTCCATTACTGCAGTACACAGCGTGTAATTGAGCTATAGTTCTAAGCCAAGTTCAACTTTCAGTTACAATTAACAATACCGAGTCATAATTTCTAAGCGATATCTGCAATAAGCCTAACAACTTTATCCACAAGTTGTATGTTGTAGCATCCTGTAATCTGTGACAGCTTGCTTGACGAATAAACCAATATTTCACAGCAATCAGAAGTGATCAGATTTCATGAACAGAGCCTGTTATCAGGGTTCATAGCAAACTGAAAAGACAAAATTCAAGGACTTTTCAAAGATTTTCAAAGACCTAAAATTGCAGTTTTCAAGTACCAAAAGTTTGATAAAAAGACGTATCATACTCGATACATAAATTTTGATACATCAAAATTTAGAGTGAAATATATACTTTAGTGTACTCACCAACACCCCACTAATGATATATTAAGTAAGAAAGTGAACTGTAAGAAAGTAGTGGTGAAATGCCAAATTTTACAAGAATGCTTTCTTTAAAATTTTAATATGCAAAAATTACAAAATATGGAACATTCAAATTCAAGAACTTTTCAAGGGCGTGGAGTTTTTTTTCAAAAATCAAGGACTTGTAAGGACTTCTCAAGGACCCTAAGAACCCTGTGTTATTGATCAATTTCTAGTTTTATCTGAGTTAGCCATTGTTTGTCCCTTGAAATTTTTAGAATGTTATTTTTACAGGTTACATAGTTTCATTATAACATCCAACAGTACTGAAACCATCATATCAAATGTGAGTTACAAATTAAAATAAAATCTTAAAACAAACCAAACTAAAGTTCAACCCAACACTTGTCTTTGCCCATGGAATCACTAAATTATACACCATGTCAGGAAGACTGTTGCACAAAAAACGCTGCAAAAAAAACAAAAACGTACCAATATAAATATTTGCAGAACTCTGAAAGAACCAGAAAGGTTTGACGATGAATGGGTGATAACCAACAGAGTCCTACAAAACACACAGACATGCAATTGATGCACACTAAGCATACACAGATCTGGAAAAAATTACCGTGTTTTTCTGGAGCAAATGTTAAACTACACAGAATAATTTTCATCTCCGCCAAGGTGAGCGTAGTGAACACTGGAGGAGATCAAGAGATTGGTCATTCTGTCCGTCATTGTAGGTTAAGTGGTAGCTGTAGATGTAGTAGTAGTAGTAGTAGTCAGTATGTTTAAATTACTTCACTTGGCGGAGATATACACTCTTACCAGTGCCTTCTAGTTAACAGAGCATCAGCCGTGTTAACAACGACTACACCCCTACTAACCAAGTATAAACAGAAGACATGATTATAAAAACATAAAAATATGCAACATAAAGTCAAAAATACCATAAACTGTAAAAACATCATAAACTACAACCCGCATTCTGATATTCTACTTTAAACACAGCTAACACGTGGTCAAGTGACTGAAATAGAACTCCGATCTACTGACTGCTTCAATGTAACTAAAATGCTGCATGATTATAATTATTTACATACCATACAGAAATCAAGAACCTTTTTTCATTAATCTGCTAACTCAGCAGGCTAATGACAGTTTCTTCGCATTTTTTTGCGGGAATAATTAGCTATGTGCCTTAAACTCGGGCATGCAAAATATCAGCAATCTACTGCAAGGGAAACATTTCCAAATTAGGGGCTGAATAAAGGGGAATAGAAAAAAGTGTGTTTTCAACGGAAAACTGGCCATATCTCAGAAACAGTGAGAGATAGGTCGAAGGTTACTCTTAATCACTGATAGGAAGTGGCATGCATCCTTTCAGATGAAATAAAAATCATCAACCTTGGATGAACTTGAAGGTTGCCGACAACCAGTATGGTTGGCTATCCTAGTAGCAGCTGGGCTTCTTGCTTAAATTGTGATTAATTCTTTAGCATGTCAATGAGCTAAGTTAATGGGTTAACTTGACAGCACTAGTTCATAGTAATAAAAAAAACCTGTATTGTGGCCTCATCTTTGCTCTGCTGAACGGCATCTTCCGCTACTAAACGTTTCTTATCCATTATCTTAAAACACAAAACATCACATACATAGAGTACAAAAAAATAATCAATGACGACAAAAGGGACATTCTGACGTTACAGAAAAGTGAAGATAAATTAAAATAACCTCACCATAAATAAGGTGTTTAAAAAAAAAACAAATATGATAAACACAATCAACCAATCCCAAAAAACAATAAGCACAAGAATAAGCAAAAAACCAGCAAGCACCAAAATTAGAATAAAACTAGAAATTTGAGGCAAAGCCCAACGTGAGTCCACCCGGCGCCCTAAGTTCGATTGGGGAAAATTACAGAGGGGGGGGCAAATTTTCCCGGCGTTAAAGTCACGTGGCCCGAACTCAAATGCATTGGCATATGCCGAACGCGCATTGTCAACTTAGGGTATGTCAACATGAGCACTTATAACTTTGTTCGTAGTGGACCGAATTTTACAAATTTTTTTTTGTTCAACGTTGAAAAGATCGTTCTCGTCAACGCCATTTAGATTTTGTCGCTATCTTCATCGATTCCAGAGATATTTGCGGTCAAACTCGAAAGTTGTCGTAAAACGTACTAAATTTTGGACATTTTTTGTCCTCCCAAATTTTAAGGGGGGTGGTGCCCCCAAACTTCGTACTTGCGTTAACACCCCAACCTAGAGGCACGTCAAGTGCCAAAGTTTCGTTAGGCTACACCCCCTAACTCCGAAGTTATAAGCGCTCCTTTATTGCATTTTAAGCCAATTTTTGACTCTTCTTTAAAAAAAGTTGTAAGGGGGGCCTCCGCCCCTGGTGGGGGGTGCGCTAGTTAGACTTGGTCATTCTCTAGCGCGTGTAAAAATTTGGAAGCGCAGCACCCCCTAGGGGCCGAAATACGGTCTTCCGAAAAATGCGACTTAGGGTAGGTCAAAATGAGCGCTTATAACTTTGTTCGTTGTGGACGGAATTTCACAATTTTTTTTTGTTCAACATTCAAAGGATCCTTCTCGTCAACGCCGTTTAGATTTCGTCGCTATCTTTATCGGTTCCAGAGATATTCGCGGTCAAACTCGAAAGTTGTCGTAAAACGTACTAAATTTTGGACGTTTTTTGCCCTCCCAAATTTTAAGGGGGGGCGATGCCCCCAAATTTCGTACTTGCGTTAACACCCCAACCTAGAGCCGTGTCAAGTGCCAAAGTTTCGTCGGGCTACACCCCCTAACTCCAAAGTTATAAGCTCTCCTTTATTGCATTTTAAGCCAATTTTTGACCCCCCTTTGAAAAAAATTGTAAAGAGGCCCCAGTCCCCGGTGGGGGGTGCGCTAGTAAGACTTGGTCATTCTCTAGCGCGTGTAAAAATTTGGGGGCACAGCACCCCCTATGGGCCGAAATATGGTCTTCCGAAAAATGCACTTTGGGTGGGTACGATTCAACATCGAGATCTCCAAGGTCACTGGACCAAACTTCACCGGACTTGTTTCGCCTAATGCAGGAGGAATCACGGTAGATGGAATAAAAATCCGATTTTGAAAATCTTCATCCGTTTTGGAGATATTCGTCGCTGGACTTCAAAGTCGTGCAAAATCAGGCCAAATTTTGCATGTTTTTGGCCCCAGAAATTTTTTTGGAGTCCGCGCCCCAAAATTTTGGACCGGCATTATAAAATAGGGCCTATTACTGACCATCGTGCGAAATTTCACGCCGGTCGGCCCACGCATCTCGGAGATTTCGCAAGTGGAAAAAAAAACATCAGGGGTAAAACTTAAGTCCGCTCCGCAAGCTATCACTTTCGGGCGGACTAAAAATTACTATGTTATCTGTTACAGTGCAGTCAGTTCATGTAGCATAATTTGTCGAAAGTATATCGAGATATCATAGACAGTCAGACAGTTCACAGTACTATTATTAGGGACCAACTTAATTCATGATTTCACGGCCATGACATTTTCTGTGAAATTGGCCTTCTTCCGTGAAAAACGCCGATTTCCGTGAAATCTGTGATTTTTTGTGAATTTTAGCGCTTTTAGTTTCATTTATGACAATTCCAGAGTTTTATCAGCAGCTTTTGTACGAGTGTTGCTGTTTGCTATGTGTCGCACTTCAGCACTAAGTAGTTGACATTGACTGTCTCGAGTCTTGACTTAGTGTAGTAAATATTCTTTGTTCAGAAATTTCTTCGTTTGCATTAGCACAGCACCTCGAAATAACGTCTGTGGGGCCCGTGAATTTCTGAAACTCTTTCCATGAATTTTCCGTGAAATTTGACACATTTGAAAAATTCTGCCGTGAAATCATGCATTTTCTCCCGTGAATTCGGTTGGTCCCTAACTATTATCAACTAACTGACTGGCTAGAACTAGGTCATTGATGATACCACTGTTATAGACTAAACTCCAGAGCGAGCACCAGAAAAATTCTAATAAAAAATTGGGGATCTCCTAACCTGAAGCAAATCTGCTGGCATAAATGACTGGTGAAATAAAAAGTGTCCGAAAAAAGATAACAAACTATCCGAGGCGGAGACTATACCTTCATTGCATACAAAGTGCCATCATTCTTGCGTTGGACTTTCACGACATCACCAAATGCACCCGCAGCAATTACACCTTCAACCTTACATGTACAAATATCAACAGGTTAGTTATCAACTAGTGTTTCATTCATATACTTGTCAAAGTAATTCAACATGGATTTAATATTGTTTGCATTAGTACAGTAAAAGCTGTACTCTCATATATTCCAGCAGACACAACAGAAATTAAGTGCCAATGCTTACATAAATATACAAAAATATAAAGTTACAACGTTTACAGTGTCAACTTGGTATTTTCTTCTTAGCATCTTAATTGACTTTTACTGTTTGACATGTTGTAGGTATATATAAAATGTAGAAAAAATTAATAACTGAAGCACAGTTAATTGACCTATGCTCATATAGTGTATTTCTTCCACTAATTCAAACATTCTAACAATTTGAACATCAAAATTTTAAAATAATTATTCAAAAAAGCGCATATTGGTATTGTAGTGAAATAATTTGAACAGGCTTTTTAGTAACTATTTTATTTACTTCTAATAATTTGAACACTTGAAAATTTAATTACTTTCAGCTGTGTGAATTATTAGAAGAAATATGGTATATTTCACATCTACAATTTTCTACATATGACAATCGGAAAGATACCTTAAAGTCTGCAGTATTGATATGCGAGTCTCGTGAATAAACTGGCAAGAAGAGACCATCCGATGGGCTGTGCTCAACATTTTGTCGAACTAAATTCTGATTTGCAGATGCAAAACCATTTAAGCCATATTTTGCTAGCTGATTAATTCTGTCGGATCCACTTCTTCCATTGGATGACGGTTCTACTCGCAGACTTGGAAAATTCTACAACACAGCAAACACAAACAGTCTTATTTGCAATATTACATACTGCAAAACTTCAAATGGCTTCTATTGGGGTCATTGGTAAAAGTTGCCTTGTTATCCATGACCCAGCTTTTGCCTGGGAACTCGGCTTGTATAAATACAAGTTACCGTGACCACCGAGGCCTACCAGTATCTAGTACTTTACCATAATTTCAAAAAAGAAATTTAAAAACTGTTATCTCCTATGTACTGCATACCAGCATCGTGAGCCAACTTATACTGGGACCCAGCTTGTAACTGGGACCTGGCTTCTGTTAGTACAAGTTACCTTGACCCTAGACAAAGAACTTCATCCTAAATATTAGCACTGATGTTAAGCTACCTTGACAATATGGTCTGTATACAGGTCCCGAGACCTGGCATTTATTATCTCCACCAATGTAGCCACATTTCTTCTTTGCATTGCCAAGACTGTGGTTAGAACTGAAATCACATACTTTGTTATTGATTACCACACATTAAGCGAAATTTATTCAAAGTCATGTATTCCACAAAAAACAACTTTGGCTTGAGATAGACTCTGATATAATACTGAATAAGCCTGATTTAAATAATTGTGATAGTGTCGTGGCATGGTTCATAAACCTTCTATCTCTACCATGAATTTAAGTTCTACCATCTACCCTTAATGTGTCCATCCAATCTACCTCTAGCAATTTTCCAGTGCTAACGGGGCCAGTGATGATCACTTTGCTGCTTTTTTGAAAGTTATTGTTTTCTTCCTTTTAACACTGCCGCTACCTGAAACTCTGAGCAATCGTAGTTTTAAATTTCTCACCGAAATCCCTAATACGGGCAGGGTTTTCAATAGCGGGCATTTGGGCATAAATACGCCCAAAAATTTCAGTCCATACGCCCAAATTTTAAGAAGTGGATGTCATGACGTCCAAATCAATCTGCTTCTTATTATGTTTATTTGTTTATAATAAACTTGGAATTGACATCAAAATCTGTTTTCAAATGTTTCGCTAGTTCAAAGAATTTCTGCTGACTGTCATGTTTCTGAATACTTCATTTCATGAAGACGTGGCATGGTAACCATATTCTGTAAACAGTTCTGATCCAGAAACTGCGATCTTCGTTTTGCATAAAGCTAGTAGAATTAAATGTTGCTTGTATTTACAAGAAAGCCAGGCTGTTGCTGAGGAAGACGCGCTACAGTCCCTGTTGCACTAAGCCTACTGGTCTTCAAGGTCATCCAAAATCAAAGATTTTCATGTCATTTGAAAACCAATATGTAACTTCCTATTAGTTATTAATAGTTACTTCGGCCCTATCTCTCACTGTTTCTGAGATACGTCTATTTATAGCTCAAAGCTTTTTATTAAAAATTGTGACCAAACTGCTGCAAATACACGGTTACAATTAACCGCCTATAGGAAGTCGCCAGCGCCCTATCCGATGGTACCATCGCCGACCTTCTACGACTTACTAGTTAGCTACAATACCGCACGGTTGGCATACTATAGTGCATTATGACCTTTCAAGGTCATCCAAGGCCAATGATTTTCATGTCATTTGAAAGCCAATATGCGACTTCCTATTAGTAATCAACAGCAAGGCCCTATCTCGCACCGCTTAACCACAATACATCTGTGACAGACAGACGAAAATCGTGCCAGAGACGCACTATACAGCCTAGCTGTAGCACGTAAAAACCACGACCTATGTTAGTGGTGCGTAAGTGATGCATATATACACTATGTCTCAAAAAACATCCCGGATATTTTTGATTCTAACTGAAACAAAAATTATCAGATTTTCATAATTTTGGTGTGAATATTCCTAACACAACTTGCCATTGAATGGCTGTTCAGTTTTTCACCTCACCCAATGTCTGCTTCTGCACTACCTTGGGAAAGAAAACCAAGCGAAATATGCATCGAAATATGCAAAAACGTGAAAAACACTCCCAATATTATTCACCATAACTTGAAGCATGATTATCAGATTTCAATGATTTTTGGCATAATTATTTGACACAACTGGTTATTAAATGACTGTTTAAGTTCCCACCTCACCCACTGTCTGCTTCTGCAGTACCTGGGGAAATCAGATCAAGCAAAATACACGTTAAAATGATAAAAAACGTCCATAAATTCCATTTATCCTGATCTCTGGCCCCCAAGAGCCAGTCGATTACAAGATTTGACTGTCGTGCAGCAGTATGTCTACCATGTGACGTTAAGAAATGTTTATGAATTCAAGAAGCAACTGGTGAAGTCTGGATTGGTCTGGAGCATTACATTATCGATACCGCTGTCAATGAATAGAGAAATCATCTTCATGTTTGTGATTGCACAATTGGCATTCGATCAAGTTTATTGCAGGCAGCTGAGAAACAAAGCAGTTGGATAAAGTATCAGCCAAAGTGTAAAAATGTAAACAAAATGTGTTTTGTGCATTATTTACATTAAGTAGTGATACCACTTTAGGGAAAAATGCAATATTTCAATGGTTCTGATTTCCCCAGGTAACCTAATGCAAAAACACACAATGGGTAAGGTGAAAAACTACATAATGATTTGATGGCCAGTTGTTTCAGAAATACTGTTACAAAAATTATTAGAATCCGATAATCCTCTTCAAGTTACAATCAAAAATGTTCAGAATGTTTTTGAGGCACAGTGTAGTAGGGCCTTGTTTTGCATTAAGTTTTTGCTTGAGTTTTCTTGTAGGCCCACTGCATGACTTCGAGATTTTGTACACTGACGTCCAAATTTTTCAGCTTGGAAGTCACGATGTCCTGAAAATTTAGGTCCATTGAAAACCCTGACTACGGGTGTGTGTAAATATCACGGTTTCACCCCATCGGTGATCGTAGTTGACACAGCTAGTATCACCGATTGGTGATTTTAGCCTAGGAAGTTACAACCACCGATCGGTGATACTAACCTTCTGACTTATTTTCACCGATCGGTGATCCTAATCAAATCGAGTGCTAACAGCAAGATCGCCGATCTACCGTTAGAATTATTGATGAATAAAACTGCTATTCACAGTATGTCTATTCCAGTTACAGTTAGTTTATAGACTGGCAAGCACTAGGTGCTTTTAATATCCATGTCTCTCTATTTCTAGCCTACGCTCCGGCCTCACCGACCGCACCGGCAGGAAATTACCGCACCGGCGCCTAAAACGACCACTTCGAGCATGGCGGAAGCTGCAGACGATTGGACTACGGTTAGGGTTAGGGTTGGGGCAATTTCCTGCCGGTGCGGTCGGTGAGGCCGGTGCGGTGTTTCGTCGCACCCTACGGTGTCCGAGAAGGCTGCGTGCCACGGCTAATCTATTCCATGCGTGGTAAATAGCCAGTTGAATTATCCGACAGTTTACCTAACAGACTTACTTCAGCAGGTAAGGAATTAAAATTTCGTTTTAGTTTTCCTTCATTGTTTCCCATTAAACACCCAATATAATACTTTTATTTTGCAAGTTCACTTGATAACTGACAAATCCCTTTGTTTATTATTTACAACTTTATCACTTCCGCTTTGCAATTTCACATTTTCAGTTTCATTTTCTGATGACATCCGGGTATTACTGTTTCCTGTGAAATGTAAACGTTTTTAATTGTGTTTAATGAGACTTGTCATACATGTTTAGGTAAAAATGTGAAAGTGTTATTTTGAAGTAATTTATATATGCTTTTCATTTTTAAATGAAATTAAGAACTGATTAGGCGAAATAAAGATATCTATTAGCTAGGATGATTGAACAGTTTCATCACATGGTGTGAACTCCATTTCTCTCAGTTTTTCATTGCATGCATGCTTTATATATTCGCATGTTGCATTATAATAGTTGTGACAGTGTGTGAAACTTTTGATGTGTCTGTTGTGTTGCAGATATTAAGTTAGGAAATTCTTGCCTAGCAGTCAAGATGGCGTCGAAGCGTGATCGAGACTCGTCTGGTACTTCTTCGGGGCCTCCTGCAAAGAAGCCAATGACGCAGTTTGAGCCAGTGAAAATTGGTCCAATTTATTCCCTGGTAATTACCCACCGTCGTTCTATAGCATACAGTATACTTCTAGTTGCAGTGATCTAATGATCTCGGTATATTTGTTGGATGCAATACCAACAGTCATTTGATCAGAGAAGAGGACATAGTCGGCATGAATTTTCACAATGAAGTCATATCTGATCTTAGATTGCTCAAGATATTAATATCATGCTCACCATATGTGTGACACTGTATGCTTTCAGACCCTTTTCCCCTTTTTAAATTCTTGGTTATATATGAATAGCAATGGCAAGGCAGCTTTCATGAGAAGAGGAGAATTACTACGAGGAATCATCTCAAAGGACTTGAAGAAAAGGACGATGAAAGCACTAGTATGGAATGTAGTTCAATATGGCTCAGCAACATGGACTTTAGAAAAGAAGATGTCAAATGTATACAAGCTTTTGAGATGTGGATCTGGCACAAGATGTAGAAGATCAGCTGGACAGCACATGTGTCAAATGAAGAAGTTTTGAGTCTGGTGCAAGAACAACATTTTATAGTCCATATCATCAAGCAATGTTAAGCAAACTGGATAGGGCGTGTTTTAAGACATGACTGTCTTCTGAAAAATGTACTAGAGGGGAAGATGGAAGGGAAACGGCCAAGAGGAAACCCAAGAAGGAAGATGCTGGACCTGCTTATGGAGCAAAAGGACAAGAAGATCAGTTATGTGGAGTGAAAGAGAGGAGCAGAGAGCCGGGTCGGATGGCGTCATCATCAGTGGAACCTGCCTTAGGGCAGAGCACACAAGAAGAAGAATGATGCTTGAATATTTTTTATTTGGCTGTCATCTTTTTGATTTACCGTACTGATTGCCATCATTTGCATTTATGTGATGTGCGATGTTACGTATTGTCACGTGATGATGAGTCTTATAATGTAAATTGGTGTTATCGTTGGTTGGCAGGAGGAGATGGACATAAAGGTGCTACAGTTCCAGAACCGCAAGTTGTCGGAGCGAATTGAGCAGCGACGCCGAGCAGAGGAGGATCTGCGCAAACGAATTGAACAGCTCGAGCAGCGACAGACCACTGATGATGACGTACTGTGTATAGTCAACCGCTACTGGAACCAGGTGAACACTGAGCACATTGATCGACATTGCTGAATAGTGTTGCCTGCTTTGTGCTCAGATTGCCGATGTATTATCGTACTGGTACAGAATTCCCATGTTTGTCATTTCTGCTAAGTTAATGTACATGTAATGTTAATGTAGTCTGTTCTGTTACTGCAGGTTCTGAAGTTCTTTAGTGTCACATACATTCATATTAGCCAGTCTACTGTAGTAATAAACCGCAAAGCAGTTTTTGTGTTGAGATCACCGTGACTGATGTTTATTCCATATCAGTTTTTATTTCTTATTTTTTAAACCTGCTAGGGATTATATTCATCAAGGTTGTGAAAAAATTATTATTATGGTATTATAATTATGCTGGCATTGTGTTATTATTGACAATGAATGATAGCAAAAGTTTAAGTGTGCTTTGTGTGCTAGTTGGATGAAGATGTCAGGGTGCTGTTACAGCGGTTTGATGCTGAAGGAGCTGACGAAGCCGAACAGAAAAGTTAGTTCTGTCTACGTTGTTTTGTACTGGTGAAATCTTGCCAGTGTCAATGATGCTGTGTTTTGGTAATTAAAATGTAACTTGATAACTGTGTGTGCCATCTGTTCAAAGGTAGCAGTGCACTGCGAGTGTAACTGTTACTTTATTATGAGTGTAGTGTTATAGTGCTAGTGATGGCGTAGTTGTTAGAAATTGATCACCTGTGATCACTCTATGATCACTCTGCAGGCTGGTAAACCATCTCGGTGCATAAGTAACCACCTCTGTCAACTCACTTGGTCATTCATCTGTGGGTCGGTGCCCTGGTGTGGTGAGTACCAGTGATATCTGGGGCAATGGGCATAGGCAGGCACTCCGTGTGATGCACTAGTTTTGTATCCATAGTCTTGCAGTGTAAGCTGATGTATGGCAAAGGCTAAGGACAGAGGTCAGTGCCACCCTCTGAGCCTGGAGAAGGACTTTATATTGCATTTTATGTACGTGTGATCGTGTTTTGGAATTTCACACTTTTGCTAAAACTTATTTTCACTTAGCACCAGTGAACAGTTCATGGATACTGTGTGTTAACAGATGAAAGCGCAGCAGTGACAGCATTTCTGACGCTGCTGTCTCAGTCGGACACGCAGGAGATTGAAGACAAACTTCGTCAGCGTGTCGAGTTCTCCGAGCGTGCTATCGGCAAGCTTCTTCAGGCACATGATCGACTGCTGCAACGCAGAGAGAAACTGTGGGATGCTATTTGCACAAAACGTAGCCATGGTCAGTGAGAGATAGTGCTTTAGCTGCTGCTTGGCATTTATCGGAGTTGCTCAACACTCATTCAAATAATTGTTGAGTGTCGCATGCTGGCGTTAGGCATCACTCTTTGTTGCACGCTGCAGAGTCTGCTGAGTCTGCAGCTGCAGATTCTGTCTGTCTGTCTGTCTGTCTGTTTGTTCGCTCTATTTATAGCTTTATGGACACTCCAATCGTAATGCTTGCTCGGAATGACCAGTGAACCGAATTTGACAGACGAAAAGCACTGGCGCGCGCTTGGCGCTAAGCCAGTCATTAAACTCAGCGAGATCAACAGACGTTGCCGTTCCGTCCTGTCTGTTGACTTTGGCTCAGCTGTGTGCTAATTCTGGTTGGTTGATTGTCGCGCGGCACAGCCATGCTATAATGTGGGGATTTATGTTACTTCCTGGGTTGTGAATAAAATATTTATTTATTTGTTTATTTATTATATCCCAAGTACTCAATTTTGGAGGGCTAAAATATTATACTACAGAAATTATGTCTGGAACAGTTATGATGCAGGCTCGGAAATTGTGAATGTGTCAGCTAGGCATGTCGCTTTGAAGCGTTGGACGGTGACCGACAAGCACTGGAAAAAGAACAACGTCGTTTCATGGGGGTCTGTTGTCACCTCGGTCAAAGGCCTTCCGATTTGTGTCAAGAACTCCTGGGTGCTAACACTCATGGATCCTAGTGTTTCCAGTGCACTGGAAAAAAAGTTGTGGGTGCTGCTGAGTGAGCTGTATGCCTACTTGTTTTTTTCTGACAGCTGCAGTCTCATCGGCACTGGCACTGGTGATGGCACTCTGCTGCAGATAGGCGTTTCCCAGAGTGTCAACTACTGTGACCTCCCAAGTGGTGCTGCGTCCAGAGATCCATGGCAGCAATGTCAGGCCGCTTGCCGTCGTCACGGACCAGCCCGTGTGGTTCCTTCATGCTGGGAACATCGGCTCGAGTCAAAGCACGCCAGATGACTGCAATGCTGTAGGCGTCTTACAGGGTTGTCGTCCGTCGTCGTCTGTCGTCCTCTGTAACGGGTGTATTGTAGCTAAACGGTGCAAGATAGGGCCTAGGTAGCTCTTGATCATTAACAGGAAGTCGAATACTGGCTTTCAAATGACATTAAAATCAGTGACGTTGGATGACCTTGAACGCACTATGGTGTGCCAATCATGTGGTATTGTGGCTACTCGGTAAGTCGCAATAACCATCATGACATGTGTAAAGTGCAACAGTCATCTGAGCTAAGTGCCAGTGTGTTTCGATACTGAGCATTTGAGATACCATGTACTTTGTTTCTTTACAAGACCAAACTGGAAATAAAGACTGTGAGAGATTATGCTGATGTAATATTGTATTTTTTTTAGAATACTGTTCTTTTTAGGAAAGTGCAAATAAACTGCTTCCTAATCAGAAGAACCCACTTGCAAGGATAATTTGCTATCTGGAAGTTACTGTACAAACAGTACTTTTGTATTGTGTGTGCTATACCACGGACACTTTCTCATGCGACAGTTAATCAGGCGACAATTAATCACTGACATATAATCACCCAGTATTTAATCACGTAGACATTTAATCACGCGACACTCAGTCATTGACATGTAATCACTTAACATTTATCGCATGACGTAATCACAGTATTCATTAAAAAAAAATCCTATAGAAACATAAAGGTTCACCGACACGTTAACAACTTGACGCAATCAATCCCTGTGGGACAGACGGTTGTGGCATTTATCTTTATTCACTGCGTCACATCCTACATGTACATGTAAGTGACGGAAGGTTTTGCAGCAGCAATTCCTTGTACAAATGACGAACGTTGCGTTGCATTTGAGGATTTTTTCGATTTGCTGCACGAAAGTCCACAATATTGGATGGTGCTAACCAAATGCATTTTTTGTTCTTGCAGTGTCTTCTGTTCAGTGCCCCCACTTTATAATAATTCTACGTTTCTGTGGGAAACATGGCTGAGCATAATGTTCACCATGTCCTGGTCGTCGTCCGTCTCTATAGACCTGCTCGAAAATGCACAATTGATCGCTGGTCGGTGATTAACTGTCGCCTGATGAAATGTCTGTGTCTGTGTCATATAATCAACTGTCGGTTGATTATATGTCGCGTGATTAACTGTCCAATTGATTATTTGTTGGTGATTACCTAAAGCACAAAAGGTGCAGCACTAAACAGGGGGCTAAAAACAGACAAAAGAGATGGACCGTGTAATGGTTTTGGTAATGCACTAATGATTTGGTGGTTAACAGAGAGATATGTGTAGTTTGTTAGCTGCTTGCTTACTTGCTTGTGGGAATCCATTGATGTCTGTTATCTACTTTATGCTGTTTGGATGGACGTATGCTGTACAGGGAAAGATGACTCGTCAGACGACGTGAAGAAGGAAGATATAAAAACCGAAGCAGATGTAAAAGGCGTCGACGACGACGACATTAAAACCAAAACAATAAAAGAAGAGATTTTTGACGAGCACGGCAAGGTGAAATTGGATGATAGTGACATGTCTGCTGACAAGATGGAGTCGGTGAATTTCAGCGAGGTTTTGCGAGAAGAAATGGACCGACTGATGGCGGACAACAAACGGCTTGAGAACCTTGTGACAGAGATTCATCAGCGACATCATGAAATCACGATCAAGGTGAGATTTATGTCAGTTTTTGTTTGTATAAGATGAATAGTTGACTGCCATTTCAGTGTTTTTTTTGTGTGGTGTAATTATACACCATGTCCCAAAAAACATTATCAATAGTAACTAAAAGAGGGATTATCAGATTTTAATAATTTTTGATACCAGTATTTCTGACACAACTGGCGATCAAATTTAATCAACTGGCCAATTTTCCACCACACTTATTGTCTGCTTCTGCACTACCTGGGGAAACAAAATCAACGAAATATTGCACTTTTATCTTATTTCGCCTGTTCGGGTTTTCCCAGGTAGTGCAGAAACAGACATTTGATGAAATGGGAACTAAAATGGTCATTTGAATGCAAGTAGTGTCAAAAATGTTTGCACCAAAAATTATTAAAATCTGGCAATTCTTTTTCAAGTCACAATCGATAGTGTTGGGAATGTTTTTTGACATATTTCCATTCATTTCAATTCTTATTTTGTTGGTTCTGGTTTCTCCAGGTAGTGCAGAAACAGACATTGGGTGAGGTGGAATATTGAATATTGAATTTGATGGCCAGTTGTGCCAGGAATATTCATACCAAAAATTATTAAAATTGGATATCGCTTCTTCAAGCGACAATCGTTAATGCTCGGGATGTATTTTTTCCGGACATGGTGTATGATGGTATATGTAGGCAGCTGAGGCTGCCTGTGATGTTTGCACTGTATGTCAGTTAGTCACTGGAGTCATCATCTGTAACTTTGGTGATAGGGATAGCTAATACTGTAGGTTGGGCTTGTAAATGACAGTCTTGCTGTAACAATCCAGAAATTGTAGCAGCACGCTTGGATTTTGGTCGAATAGCTATTATTTCTTGAGAGTTTTCATTGCCGTGGTCGTAGCCAATTATAAATGGTGCTTTAGCTGGTGAATTTGGGGGTGTTGAAAATGCAGGACCTGACATTGCAGGACCTGATAATGATGGACTTTCTTCTCCTCGTCCTTGTCCTGTTTGGCACTGCTTTGTCAGGTCCAGCATTGTCGGGCCCCATATTTTTCTTTGTCCGTTAATGTCAGGACTTGCATTTCAGGCCACCCGCAAATTTTGTGATAGAGCATGCAAGAGCACAAGAACTTGGATGTTACAAGGTGCCCTTGTGAAGGTCACAGGATGGAACCAAACCCACATGAACGATGCGGCTTGTTGAATATGGTCCGCTTGGTCATATACAAGTTGGTTATTTTGGTCTAGAATAATGACACGGGTGTGTTTACATGTTTGTAGAACTCGGAGCTACAGGATCGACTGGCTGCAGCCGAGACTGAGGCGGCCGAACTCAAGAACCAGGTCGATGACCTAGAGTACCAGCTGTCTAACGCCCAGCACAGGGTCGATAAACTCGACCGACATCTTGCTGATGCGGCGACCAAGATAAAGTCGTACGAGGCGAGCGAGATCAAAGTGCCTACAACTGGTGCTTCCGGGACCATGGAGACCGCCACCAAGGCCAAAGTACATCTTGCGTTCGTCTTAGACTTGTATTTGTCTGTTTACCTTTATGTAAGATGTTTGTAGTTTTGTTTAGTGGTTTAATTTTTGTGAGAAATAACTCTGTAGTTAGATGCTGTTAGTTGATGTAATTTCTCTTTAAGAGTTACCACTCTATGTTTATTATGTGCATGTACGTGCATTTTGTTTGGAACGGCCATCCCTGAATGACTTATACTGTGTCAGGCGGGATGTTAAATCCTACACACTCACCCCTTCCTCCACAGTATGCTTTCCATGTTAATGCTGTAAAAGAACCATACTGGGCATTTAGTGCACTTGAAGTGTATTGATTTGCTGGCAGTAGTCTATAGTAGCAAGTTGCTTTTGGATTGTTTCATTAAGTAAGTTTACCAAGGACCTGTGTGGGATCACGGATGTGATGGAGCTTGCGAACGATGCTGGTGCTACATGGTAAGGGCAGTTATTCACAGGATTTTACATTTAGACTCAGTTGTTGGAAGATTGTCATAATTCAAGGGGGTGGTAAAGAAGAAAAAGAACTAGTCTGTATATGGTGTTGTTCAACAAACAGTAAATGCTGATTGTGATACCGAGATGTAACTGATACTATTGTTACGGTTATGCTGTTTTCATTAGCAGACTGGCTAACATTAGTTTGATATGGAACTCTTTGTGTCTGTCATCCTGTATTGAATGTGAACAGTTTTGGATGTGATGTAGTACTTGGAAAACAATCAACAACGTATTCTTCAGTGCCTTTGGCCTCCCACCTTGGTCCATTTTTTAAAGTACCATATTTTTCTTGACTTGCAACAATGTATATAAAACGTTGTGCCTTCAATTTAATCCGCAGATGGTTTATGGAGTTTATATTACCGGTGGTTTACCTGTATTATAATACTGTCATTGTGGTGCACATTATGATGCAGACGGATGATTCTCCTGCTAATGCTGGTGTCTGGCGTAATCAGGTGAGTGGGAATTTCATTAGCTGACAGTAGAGCAAAGTTTCCTTTAACTTTTTGATTTTCTGTCATGGACAAATAACATAATATTTTGCTTAAAAAACATATTACATTGTGTTATTTATCGTCCTCTGCTTGTTTTTAAAATTTTGTACATCTTTTTACAACAGGTGCTTGTTTGTAAATTATGCAGTAGGCTGCACCGCCACAGTACAGATTCCATTTTTCTGTTTTAACATATGGGTTATTTCTACGAAGTAACACTATCTGGGCAAACTAGTGAATTTACGTTTCAAGACAGACTTGTGTCATGAATATTGAAAGGCCATGCCCCTAATATTTACGCGCTCATTGTCCCTGTTTTTGTGATGTCACAACTTTTCAGCTTTGACATCATTTAGGCTAGTAGGTCAGGTCACCGGGTCAAAAGCCACCAGGTCAGGTCTGGTTGGGTCATAGGTCAAAATCCTAACCCGGTTCCATGTAATCCCTGTTGTAAATGACTGCATGTGTGTGTAATGTGTGTGTTGTCTGATGCAGCTGAATGAGATGGCAACCGAGTTGGAAGACCAGCGTGAACTGGCGACGTCTCGGCTTACGGAGCTAGAAAAACTTCAGCAGGATCACCAGGAAGCCATCAAGCAGATCGAAACGCTGAAAATGGATGTAAGAGAGATTTATATTGTCACTTTTGTCAGTACAAAAAAAATCACCAATTCTTGCTGCTTATCTGCATTTGGCAAAGTGCATTTCACGGTTTAACTTGTGTAGAGTCGAATTACTGAACTAATAGGATGGATATGATGCTTTTTTGTCCAACAATCCCAGGAAGTATGGTAGGTCAGAAGTTGATTGAAGCTTTGCATATAGGTTGGGGGTATTATGGCAGGGTTCTGCTGGAGTCGCCTATCTGTGGTGGAACCAGCAGCCGGCCAGTTTGGCTCCCGTAGAATGAACGTCAACAACAAGCCTTGGCATGGCACGTCATCATCTGTACCCGACGACAATCCATCCGGCACAACAGCTGCAAATGACTCTGTATCCCCTTTTCTCCCTCACTCTTATCGTATCGTCTCTGACGTGAAAAGAGGAGTTGGTGGGCTATGACAACAACAACAACATTATGGCAGGTTAGGGGACACCCTCTGAGACAGGAAGATATTATGATTGTCATTATGATGCTGTGTTTGCAGCTGTCGATGTTGCCGGAGAGCGTGATTGTCGAGACGACAGAGTACAAGTGCCTGCAATCTCAGTTCTCAGTCCTATACAACGAGAGCATGCAGATCAAGACCCAGCTCGATGAAAACCGCACGATGCTCGTCAGCAGCAAGAACACGCACCTCCGACAGATTGAGCAGATGGAGGTTACCTGGCAGAGCTTTTCGTAGTTTGCAGCATACCAGAATGAACTGAGTTTATAAATTATGCGGGTGTAGCTACGTCACATATTTGGGAATGTTTTGCTAGTCTTTAGGGGCACTTGCCGCAAGGTTTAGGATGGGTATTTGGATTAGGAATAGGAAGAGATTACATTTTTGGCTGCGGTGGACCTTGGTTTTGGCAGCCCCTGGCTATGGAGGTTTCAAACCTGACCAAATTCAGACTAGTGCCTTTTCAACCAGTTATTAAATATTTTACATGAGTGATGTATTGAAAATTCCGAGTATTGCCTCAACTTCATGTATTTAAGTAAGTAAGTAAGTAGCAAGTAGGCTGCTGTTTTGGCAAAAACTGGTAGTGTAAATACAGTATATAATTGCGCTAAGTAGCATTAATGTTGGATTTGGTCATCATTTGTTGATGCAGCTGGAAGAATTGGAAACACAGAAACGGCTGAGGACGGAAATGATTCAAATGGAGGACACGCTGTCACAAGTTCGACGAGAATACGATCTTTTGCGAATTGAGTTTGAACAGATGCTAGCTGCCAATGAACAGACAGGCAGGTGTAATTTACTAGCTAGTAACTAGTTGGTGGCCTGGCGTATCGGTAGTGTGTTTCATCCGATTAACGAAGTTGTTCAAAGCCGGGCCGGGTTAATACTTGGATGGGTGACTGCCTGCGGGCAGGTAAACCATCTCTGTATGTAACCAGCTGCCTAGGTCAACTCAGCCTTCCATCCCTCCAGGGTAGGTAAATCGAGTACCAGCCTATCTGGCTGGGGTTAAGGGGTGGCAGGTAACACTGTGTGATCCTATATGGCAGGTGATGCTCCGTAGCTCTGAGATTGGCTTCTCTAAGAGCTATATCACCACCTTTAACCTTTTAACCACCTAGTAATAGTGAATAATAGTAACAGCTGCAACAATGTTTATGGTGCTGTCATCGTAGTTCACCCGGTTCATTTGGTCAGAGCAGCACGAGCGCCAGACAGCTGACGACGTTTGGACCAGCCCAATCAGCCTGAACCTCTGATCCGCCTGTAGGCAGCTACAGTACCACACTAACCATTGCCATTTATTACTATTCAGCCCGAAGCTGATACTCATTTTACCATCCCATGGAGGGTAGAAGGCTGAGTCGACCTAGCTGGGCTGGCTTCATACCGAGATGGTTTACCTGTTCGTAGGCAGTCACCCATCAATCCAAGTACTAACCCGGCCCGGCCTAGAGTAACTTCGTTGATCGGATGAAATGCATTACCGCTGCGCCACCAAATAACACAGTTATAGTTAATAACTGGTTAATATTGCAGTTAGTTAGTACATTGGTGTGCATCCATCAAATGAAGGAGGAAGAATTACCACCTGTGTCTCTCTAATCACATTACACAGAAGTTTTGAATAGATTTTGAAGAATTTTTTTGGGGGGGGTTGGAGAGGTAGGGCTTGGCACACGTTATAAAAGATTGCGTTCTGGCGGCAATCCGGATTCAGTGTACTTGCACAGCTAGCCATGTTTTATTTTAGATAAAACAGTGATAGTGATATACTGATAATTTCTAAGCATCATTTCTCTTTCGCAGAACCTTTGCGTCAGTCCTCGTATGTAATCATTACAGTTTCACAGCTATGAATGCTGTGGTGAGGACTGCTTTCTGTAGACATAAGTGATAGCATGCAAAAGTATATTAGCATGCAGATGTCTTTTGTCTGTCTTTACTGGTCTGTGGGAACAAAAGTTGATGGGGGGGGGAAAGAATTTTGAGTTACATGACTTGGCATGTGTAATTTTAACCAGATAGTTGTCTGTTGAACACTTGGTGTGCAGTGTCATGTCGCTTTTATAGCATACATTTTACAATGCATTATAAGTATTCTGTTCCATTTTAATCTCTGTATTTATTATTCGGTTTTTTATTGTTGTACAGTTGTATTTTGTACATTGTGATGCCCCTGTGCTGTGGGTGAGGAGCCTCCAGCAAGTATTTTGATGTATGAAATGGTGATAACATATTTTGTGATTTTCAGGACCAATCAACCGTGAAATGCGGAACCTGATCAGCAGTTTAAAGAATCACAACGAACAGCTGAAAGTCGAAGTTCAGCGTTACAAACGAAGGTTGCGAGAATCTGCCGCCGAAATAACCAAGGTACCAAGCTGTCGTGTTACTGAATTTGCTGCAGAAGTGTCATTAAATAGACTCTTAGGTTAAAACGGTATATAAGATATACCTATAATTCATCAGGATACAACCTTTATTTTATTTTTTGACGTTTTGGCCACTGCTGCTGTTTCTTCGGAAGGACTGTCTGCCAGATGTCAACAAAGAGGTTAAAATAAATGTTTTATTTTGATGAATATTACATATAACTAGCTGCAGAACTGATCTGCTGTGCCAGGATTAATTTAAGTTACTGTATAGGATTGTACATAGTTTTTTTTGTAAAGAAATTCAGTTTCCCAAAATCTTGAATGCTTTTCTTTCAGTTATTTGCACAGTGAAGAATTTACAGCCACTACTTCTTGTCAGAAACATTGATTTGTAGTTTATGAGGATATGATTAAATGTAGATTAATGCTTTCATATCTTGTATATTGCTTTGCTTTTTTCTATGCAGCTGTTGGTTTGACTTCACTTCCTGATTTATGCGATCATTTCACACAGTGCAGAATTTGTTCGTAATAATGTAGACTGAGTCTTTAACTTTTTATTAGCCGACCATACTTAAGTAACGGTCGAGCTATTGTCATGGTTATCATCTGTCTGCCTGTCTGTCATCTGTCAGTCACGGATGTACTGTGGCTAAATGTGTTTACATTATTACACATTGAAATTAAACTTGTAATATTAAAGTACGGTAATGCGTGAAAGACATAATCTATTACTTTGTTAGTATTGCATTTTTTTTTGTTTAATCTGCTTA
>Ga0056128_1002220_pt1 | contig 22803 bp, 15 predicted proteins | sample WorMetLIZISLAND2_FD_71113 | JGI IMG/M metagenome (GOLD analysis project Ga0056128, IMG submission 71113) | Marine gutless worms symbiont microbial communities from Max Planck institute for Marine Microbiology, Germany - Olavius geniculatus... ... | reverse complement strand
TAACACTGCATGCTGATACAACATCATCAGGTAGAGTGTTCCATAACTTAACTAATCTATTTACAAAAAAATGTTTCCGGAGATAATATTTGCATAACTGAGGCACCAATTTGTATCTATGACCCCTGGTGTCATATCTTTTTACCAACACAGATTTATACTGCAACTGTAACCTAAAATTGATATAATGTGTGCAAACCATGGTGCATAGAACTCGACCAATATAATGTCATTGTCGTTGACTGCATCATCAAAATTGTCCTTTGTGAGAACGAGAACTCCGTTATCTTCTGTTACCGATGATGCTATCACTTCTGGGTCTGCAACAACATCAACAGACTAGTACAGGCATCACCACTTACTAGCCAATTATTAATTTCAACTAAAAATGACATTGTGTAAACAGTGTTTAAAGCGAGAAATTTCACTTATGATATGAGAACTCCACATGGGGAAATTGTTATTGCCTTTAATCACTGTTTGTAAATAGACTAAATACTTCAAAAATCCTTATTAAAGATACAGCATTCCACGCCCCCTAGCCGGGGGTCCGCGATTGCCAGAGCAAAACGTTGTAAACAAACCTGTTTCTTCATCGTCGACGTCATCTTCGTCTGCCCTAACACTGACATCGGCTGGCATCAACAGCACAAAAACTGCCACAGTGAAAATAATCACAATTTTCTGCATATTAATCAAAAACACAGCACGACATAAACACAAATCACGGCGGGACGAAATCAATTCACTACGCAGTTGAGTGGAGTCGTGCAACACTACAATGTAGTTCTTAAGATTCCACAGCTGTTTCACGTTCCGTTGTTTATTATTAAACTACAAGTTAAACACTATATCGGCGATATATGTTTCTTCTTGCTACATAATAAAATAATATGGTTGTAGCAGATTAACAAAGCAATCAAAGCTACGTCCAATCACAAGGTGCCATGTCTCCGCTAAAAATTGATTCCTCCGCTGCGCACTCGTGTCTTGCACTACTTTCGAATAAGATTTTCTGTGCAAGTCAACTTTTACTCACGGTATATGCAGTTTCAGTTTCGGTTTCAGTTTATGAGCTCGGCAAGCAGAGGCTTTCGTTGCTCATCTCTTAAGTTCATGTGTTTTTCCAGACGTTTATAAAGGACTCGATTGAGTCTGCTGCTATAACATTTTTTGACAGGTTCTATTCATCGATTAGGCTTACAGCTTTTATTTGTTTAGCCTAAGTGTTTTTTCTTGACTGAAATGTCTGCCTAGGCTACATGTCGGAGGTTTAAATTGGTTGTTCAGTCTGTCTTTTTTGCTGTGTGTCCATGCCCAGGTATGATGTTTTAGACAAAACTGATCCCGATTGACAATTTCTTAACTTCGTAACTATTAGCCGACCGAACTTAGCCTAAGTAACGGTCGAGCTTATGTCGTGGTTGTCGTCTGTCCGTCGTCGTCGTCTGTAACGGATGTACTCTGGATGTACTCTCGGGTTGGTCTTAGGGGAAAAATTTTTTACACATATAATTAGCTATGTGTCATAAACTTAGGCATGCAAACTTTCAGCGATCTAGTGCAAGGGAGACATTTTTGAATTCGGAGGTGAATGGAAAGAGGTAGGAAAATACGTCTTTAATGGAAAACTGGCCATATCTCGAAAATGGTGAGAGATAGGACCTATACGGCTAAAAGATTACTATTAGTCACTAATAGGAAGTGGCATACGCTGTTTCAGATGAAATGATAGGCTAATCATCCACCTTGAATGACCTTGAAGGTCACTGACAACCAGTACGGTCGGTTAACCTAGCGACAGCTAGGCTTCTTGTTTTGTATGTTTTGATGAAGATTTCGCGCGGAGTCTTCAGTAGGCTATTCCATGCAGGGAGTTCGTTCAGTTGTTCGGTACAGTTGTTCGGTTCGGTTGTTCGCTCACCAAGCTGCAAAGCGCAGGGCTTACCATACCAAGCCAAGCTGTTTAATTAGCTGCTGACCCCCCTCCAGATTTCTGACCAGCTTCGTAGCTCGACGCGACGGACGCGCTGTCGCGCGTACTTTCTCTAAGCAGCTAGGCCTATCTTTCTTGTAGGGTGACCAGACTTGGGCACAGTACTCGAGATGTTGTCTTACATGATTATATGGTATGTGGAATCCTTCTTTACTCAGACTGCCGAATGTTCCTTGTATCATTTCTAGCGCTTTCATATGACCTTGGATGCAGCTGTGAAACACTGGAAACTCCACTGCAGGTCGTATGTGATCCGTGGTGCATACTGCATTTAAGCCTATAGAAATACACAGCTGGGGGCACTTACAACGCTCCCCAGACTCCCCAGATCGCCTAAGATTTAAGAGAACCTTGCTTCTAAGAGAAAGGGGGAGGGAATAAAACGAAAGAGAAAAAAAAGGCTAGGGGAAGAGCAGGGGAGGCAGTGGCTTCTATCCATGGTGGCTTGCGCCCAGTGAAAAATAGGGGGAAAGTTTTGATAAAGTTGTAGATCAAAACTTTCCCCCTAATTTTTACTTTTACCCTATTTTTTACTCAGCAATTTACACCCTTAACAAAAATCTCCTTATTTTTTATTTTCTCCCTACTTTTTTAAAATCTGCACTTTTAAAAAATTTTTCCTATTTACTTTCCTCCAATTTTTCACTGGGCAAACTACACCTTAACAAAACTTTCGGCAGAAAACTAGAAGGAAAAAAGCCCAAAATGGAGAGGGAAACTTAAGTCAGAAATTAAAGGGGAACCTCACCCAAAACTGAGGAAAAGTTGCGTCCGATTTTGATTCCAGATTCGGGGGTATAGAAGCAACTGAGGGTAGAAAAAGGAAAGGGGAAGTGAGACCCCCAATGATTTACTGAAATAACGCCACTGGGATTACATTTTTTTTGAAAATAAAAAGTATAGGACCTAATTACATTCACAGTGTCTATAGCACTAAAATCACAGTTACGTGATTATTAAATTTAGTTTAAATCTAAATTAAATGATTAATTTAATCGCATTAATCAGTTAAACAATCAATCAGTCAATATTTACTGCGCCGAAAATTCAGAGCAAAATACAAAATAGATAATGAGGTAAAAGATACCGAAAGCCTACATATAACTTCATAGAGACAACGTCTCCGTGAATGAGCCGGGTTACATCCCTTCACGGATGTCCGATGTTGTGACGTTGGCAGCAGCAGCAGTCGCACTAGGCTGGCACATTGCGCATAGCACAGCAGCGGGATTTAATAGTTTTGTCTGCTGCGGCGTCGTCTGTCTCGCAGTATAGTCACACTCACAGACGCCGATTCCGACAAGGCTCGCAACCGTGCTACCGTCGTTAGGAATTTTAAAAAATACATTATAACTAAGCAAGTACCGTAAAATCCGTAAGCTCAATTGTAATGTCGGTGGACCTGAATGATAGACCTGAACAATATTTCCAGGATTACGACAGTAAACTGGCAATCAGGCAATCAGTCTGCCAGATGAGTATAGTAGGTCCGGTCGTATCCTATCGTTATTGTAGCATTTGATATAGCAGCGTCACGGTCACCATATCGTGTATGAGACTTAGTACTCAGTCTGGGAAATCGTTTTCTTTTTCCGCGACCGGAAGTCGGACGCTGGACCTCGGATACAGGCGGTATGGTCGGCCCCCGCCCACCCTAGCGACAGCTGGGCTTCTTGTTGTGTTTCGCAACACGTCTAGAACAGTTGGATCCGCGCCATAGCTGCATGATTCTGTACTGGTTGACTCGACAGCGTGCCGTCGACTTGTCTTGTATCTCAGGATTCTCAGCTCAGCCGATCGCACTGCATGATGTTGTAGCGCCGATCTCCTACGAACAGACAGACGCACACTTGTTCTGAGCGTGGGAACATTATGCCTAGCTGTCGTCGTCACGTGACTTTTCAGCGTTCTAGGTCTACATTCTGAAATCAGTGATGACGGCGATCAGTGACTGTGATGTGACGTCCGCACATCTGGTGGTGACGTCACTCACACTGTTGATGACGTCGTGGACAACTGCCGACGCGTTTGTAGGTAAGTTTTAGACCAATAATAAATTGCTGGCAGCGTCTTTGTGGGTTCATAAGGTTGGGGGCAGCCTGAACTTGTGAAAAATCGATCTTGGTACTACCGGAAAGCTGGTCGGCTGTGCTTAATATAATAGGCAACAAATCTGTGCCTACCTTAAACTAAAAAAGTTAATGGCGGTAAAATAACGATTTCGTAAAGGCTAACCCCTTTTTGACGCCCTTGTTCTAGGGAAATCACATAACCCAACGGCAAGGAATTTTTTCCGCAAAAACTAGAGACACCGCGCTATCATACGCTGAAAACCTATATTCTTTTCTTGATCTCACCTGGGCTTGAATCAGTACCCGACAGATAGACAGACGGACGGACGAACGGATGGACGGCAGACAGACAGAATTAGGCCTACGGTTGTACGCGCTTAGTACTGTGTGCTTTCGCGCGTAAAAATTACAGCCGTGGCATCAAGAAGATGCATAAGTAATTGCCCAGGTCTAGAATATATTGACGCCATTTGTTGTGAATAAAATTGCCGAAATAAAATATGTTGTGAGAAAATACGATTAAACTGCTAAATGAAAAAAAAATTATGATGCAAACAGTGCTAGACATTTTCGCAAAAGTGTCGACTGAGCATTCATTTGCATGTTAAGACAGTAGTAGGCTTATTATCAGTGCTAAAGCTGAAGTTTTCTATACTCAAAAGATCATTTGTTGTTTTTGCGCAGTACCGGACAGACTTGACAACTGGCTGGTTGTAATATCTGCGAGCTTATAAAGTGCATATATCGCTGATGTGGAAGCTGATCATGCCTATCCGTCTGTTTGTCCGTCCGAGTGTCCGCCGGCTGGGTGGCTTCAGTGGTTGAGAGAGCGTCTTCTTGTCGCTGGCTGAGTTCGCTTGATTTCATGTCATTAGCTGCGCGTCCGATCCACTGGCGTGACGTTACACATCATCCTCTGCTCTGCTGCTGTAGCCGGACCTGCATCACTGATGGTGGCCAATAGCCCGAGTCTCTCTCACATCCACCATTTATCTGCCTGTCTATATACTGCACCCAGCTCAACTTTTAACGCCCAAATTCCACTTGTTGGACAGCAGATCGTACAGCTAGCTTTATTTCATGACCTACTATTGTCACCTATCAGGCTATCTCTCACTACAGTGTCGGTTATGTTATAACTACCCGTAATCTCACTCCACTCAAGTGTGACGACCAAAACATGGTTCAAGTCTGTGTACAGCGCCCATTCTCGGGCAGAACTCGCCGACTCATGTCGGAAATCGCTCGAGTCGCGTCGGCATCATAGGTGTGCGTCGGTTGTAAGACGAACAACGTACAAAACTGACCGACAATTTTCTGTCCATGTCTTCGGACAACATCTGAAACGTTTCGGTGTGCGCTTCTCTAATCGCCGGTTACATGGATGTTGTTGGTAGCTGATCTATCTAAGCCTGTTTGCTGCCGGAGACTGATAGGACGAGCAGGGCAGCAGAGCAGGATGGCTGGCGCGTCGCTACGATTAGTCGCCGTTGAGTTCAGTCGTGCTTGGTCGCTCGCAGTCGCAGCAGCAGCCACTTTATAACGATTTGTTGCACAGCAACCGCTCGCCTCACTTCTCTGCAGTCAATCGCTAAACTTTTGCTGCTGCTTCCAGCGACCTTCCAACCATGACAGCCGCCACAGACGTGACGGCGCCCGGCGCGAGCGTTGATCTATCTACTAACCACGCTCCCCATTTAGTCTTCTTATATAAAGACACGGCTCACATAATTTTCTGTTAGGCGAAATCGCTACGCTTCTTGCAGCGCAAACGATTCCGCCTATTTCTACACTCTTCTGCGTAGCGTGGTCTGTCGTCTGTGTGTCACATTCGTGTCCCCTGCTTGAAGCGTTCGACAGACTCAGAATGCCATTTGGCAGGTAGGCCTAGGTTGCGGAAGCCAATGACACATTCTGTCAGATGGGGTTCCTACACCCCAGAGGAAGGAGACATAAAGGGTCACATTTTCCAGCCAAACATGCAATTAGTCAGTCCTATACAAACAAGAAGCGAATTCGCTTTTGTCAAATTACTTTGGCTCTTGTTAATAGTACTGCGTCATGGCTGCAGTTGCCCAGTTCATGTTGCAATTTCCGCAATGTTAAATTTTGTTGTGTACTGACAGACGAGATGCGTGAAGAGTCGGTGTGTCATTCCGGGTACTTTCGCGCCAAGTGCGCCTGGGACGAGCTGACAGTGATAGCGCACGCTCGCTACGGTCGAATGCGCATCAACAAGTGCGTCAGTGAGAACTTCGGCTACGTCGGCTGCTCCATCGATGTCATTGACGTGCTTGATCGCTACTGCTCCGGGCGTCGCTCCTGCTACGTCAGAGTCTTCGATATACGACCACACTGTACTGTGCTGCTGCTGCTGCTGCTGATGATGATGATGATAACGACGACAATGCTACGTCAGAGTGCTCGACGAAACGTTTACCGAATCGACCCCGTGTCACGAGGATCTCAACTTGTACCTTCAAGTCGAATATCAGTGTGTGCGAGGTATTCTTAAGCTCTCTTACCTACTACTTATTTATTTACTTGCTAATTACTCATTTCCACAGACAACAAGCCCAGCTGTCGCTAGGGAGAGAGCCTACCGTATTGCCTACATGCAACGATGCAAACGCTTGCAAATGTGTACGTGATTTTCTTGCTTACTTTACATAACTTGCGAACGTTAACGTCCGGCAACGCCCTGAAAATATTACTATTAATGCAATATTAAGCATTTGGGTGCATTAATACTTCCGTTTTCGGAATGAGGGTTGTAAGGGGATCCCACTTGGTACCACAGGGTATCAATTAGGCAACCTATTTGCTTCTTCAAATGTTTTTTTCTTAAGATGTACCGTTTAGCCACAATACATCCGCTACAGACGAGACAGGCAGACCGATACAACAGTGTGCCGTAAACCCAACCGTTAACTCGGTCGGCTAAAAGCCCGCGGCCGAATCTGTTGCAGTGCTGACGGCTGATCGTATGGACTGTAGTCCAACGAACCCGCTGCAGTTGGCTGACGTCGGCTCGAGTGGTGTGGTTCATCTGTCGTCGTCACTAATGCCGGCGCCCAGTCAGGACTCGGACAGCGGCAGTTGCGGCAGTGATACTGCGCCGTGGTTGATTTCCGCTCATCCTGGACAACGAGTCCGTGTGACGCTGTTGGACTTCGACGTCGCTATCCAGCATGCACGGTCCTCGTCGCTCAACGTCAACGAGACCGAGACGGCGCTTGAACCCAGCAGCTGCACGTCGACCAGCTGGGGACAAACCGTCTACGCGGTGATCAACGACGCCACGGGCTCAGCTGATCATCAAAACGTCACGGTGTGTGGCGGATGGATGTCGTCGGTCGGCGAGGCTCGGACAAGTGCGCGTTCCAGGGTGGTGTTTGAATCAGTCGGTCACGTGGTTGAGGTACGCATGCCGATGATTGGTCAACAGCGAGCCGCCGTTCCCAGGCAACGTAGAACCAGCTTCGTGCTCCGAATCAGCGGTCAGTCAAGTCTTTGTAGACCTATAGGTTTTAACAAGGTCTATAGTGTATTATGCGAGTGTAAACTGTATACCATGTTCAAAGGTACTGATTTCATGACCACGATCGACGGCGTGTTCTGAATAGGCCCCCTATATGACGCACGTGTGATATACAAACGCGAGACTCCGTCAGTCGCCAAGCTTGAGTAGAGTGAGATTACGGACACTTACATGTATAATATGGTGTTTACACGATCCAGCAAACGTCCAGCAATCCACGTGTATTTTGAATACATTTGCTGGAGTTTGCTGGACGTTTGCTGGATCGTGTAAACACCACATAACACTCCAAACACTGTAGTGAAAGATAGAAAGACCTACTTATGTGGGTTATGTCATTACATAAACTGAAAGGGCCCCAGCCCGAATTTTCTCATTTGTTCGCTGCGCTATCGTTTCACCAGAAGTGTTCGGTGAAGTTACAAGAAATTTGAGCTAATGCTCACGAGACGCGCAAAAGCCTATAGCAGTTCCTGTTCGCAAACTGTCAGTCTATCTAGTCATTTCGTCGCAGTTCATTCTTGGAGTGGGCGCTGCAGCCGAAGATCGCAAAAATCAATAAAAACCCATTATTTTAGAAGTTCAATTTTTTTCAAAGTCATCGACGTTGATACGACTGAAAAGCTCGTCACTATAGTGCTTGTTGTGATAGGCAGAATGTCCATGCCTATCTGCAACCGTTTTCACGAAAGACTGGCCAACAACGGTAAAACAACGACTTTTACAAGGTACTGTTCTTTGATGCTGTCGTGCGCAGGTTTCCTTGAACCTAGAAAATGGAAACTTGAACCGTCGAAATCTTCGTTCAATGCTGAAAATTTTATACCCAGCTTTTCCATGTCTATCTCAATTGATTTCGGCACAATTCGCTCTTGAAATGTGTCTCGCAGCCCGAAATCGCCAAAATCCATAAAAACCTATTTTGGCGTTCAAGGTCATCCAAGGTCATTGAATTCGGTGACAATCGAGAGCCAGTGTACGACTTCCTATTAGTGATTAATAGTAACCTAGGCCCTATCTCGCACCGTTATTGAGATACAGCAAATGTTTCCTACCCGTTCTCATTTAGCACCCTCGTTCGGAGTGACCCTTTTCGAATTTGTGGAAAAGCTTTACAGTTCCTGAAACTAGAGTCTTCCAGGCAGCCGAAGGTGAAGATTTTTTGATCCTAGCTTGCACCTTCTTTGACTGATCCACCTGTGTGACGGACAGACAGAATTGCTATGGCTAAGACCCCCTAAAGCAGTAGCTGCTTTCTTTCACGCGTAAAAACGATATCAAATTTGTGTTCGATTAGAGCGCGGCCCCGGACCCCGCTGTGAGAGCTTACGATGCTTCCCAAACCAACTAGCTGCATAGTGATGAAAATACTCCATTTCCGTCCCTAATCTCACTCGACGCTTGCGGCATCTTTTTTTAGTGCTAAGGCGCCTCTATCTTCGTCCTCCAAATATTGACGATGGATGACGCAACTGTTCACACTAAACCTCATGCTGTTATTGCTGTCTCCCGGATAACCCTGCGATTCGGTTAAAATTCTTAACAAACTGCCAGTCTGTCAAACCGTGACTCGGAAATCGACGTTGGAAGATTTTTTGGCCGACCGTACTAACGGTCATGCCTATAGCATAAGCTGTCGTCTGTCGTCTGTAACGCATGTCTTGTGGTGAAACGGTACTTCGTAGGGGTCCGCGGTTTGGCGGTAATTTTGAACGCAAAGTGGAAATTTTGCGTTCAATGTAACGTTTGATAGCAGCATCGCTATCCTATAGTGTGTTTCGGACTGTTGTCATCTTTGGGAAATTGCTTTTTTTCCGCGACCGGAAGTCGGACGCTGGCCTTCTTTAGGCCTTATCAGCTAGGCTTCTTGTTTTACAGGTTCAGAGATTTGTTTTAAAGCGTGCATTTGTGATGACTCTGTATATATTCATGTCTGGCTCTGTCGGGTGTTGTAGTGGTGGGCTGTGCGGACGTGAGCGCACCGCCCGGCGGCTGGGTGATTAGAAACGACGACACGACGTCCACTCTGGGCTGTAACAACCAACAACACCATGACGACGTCGATGATGACGTAATGATGACGTCATCGCGCACCTGGCAGCTGGTATGTGTCGGACACGCATGGCGGGGCGTCACGCATAACTGTACGATGGCGTCCTATCAACACGGTACGCACTCACGAGTAGAAAACAATTTGTCTGCTGCTTTTTGTAATACAATCGAAGATGTTGGCACGCCTTGTGTCGACATGTATGCGACTGTCCGTCTAGTTACCAAGGATCGTACGCGCCCACTGCACTGCATCTAGTATGCAATGAGCCCCGAAGCCGCCCGACTTGCGTGATTCGCCAGCCGTATGTAAACAGCTACGCTAGATAGGCCTATGTGTCATTTTATGGATGTTTTTAACGTCGGTTAACGTTATTAACGTTGATCTTTGATTTTTAGAACTGAAAATTTGCACACTGCTTACTCCTGCCCTAAAATCACCACCAAACCAATTTCTTCTCTTCTATATGTCTTTTTCGTTTTGTATGTAAGAGCTCGTACGCGACAAACAGACCGACAGACGTACGGGACAAAACCGTAGTGCGGCTAATTTAGGGCGGCCGCGTAATAACTGAGTGAATGTGCATGCACGGAGCTCTCTCCCGACTCTCAGTGACACAAGAAATCGTGAGGGCGTGAAAAGTTGCAGTGTTTGCCGCTTATTAACGTGGTTTCTGTCGACGTGCATAAGCTTATAACTATAACTGCAATGGTTTTCTTTACCATCAACGCGCCTTGCTTATAATAAATCACTGATACCGAACATCAACGACACGTATAGGCTACGTGTGATCTGTAGTTTATATTCAGATCAGCTATAATTATTATATCTATAGCGTACAGTCGAGTCGGTTGAATTGTGTGTTGTCGTGCAGAGGTGAGCGAGAACTTTGCAGAAGAAGAAGAAGAACTGCACGGCGCTCTGGTCTCAGCGAGTAAGAGCTTTTACGTGCTGCTTTGGTCTTAGCCACATTCAAGTGATTTCGAAAAATAATAACGACAAGTTTTATAGTAGGCCTACAAAACTAGAAAGTAATCACGGAGAATACAAACCCCGACCAAATTTTATGCGCTTTCTTATGCGCTTACTAGTCAACAGATGCAACGCACTACTTAGTAAGCTAGTTTTACTATACACGGTGATTCATAATTACTGCAGTCATTCGCATCAAGTTTCTTCGTAAAAAGAGCATTTCCACTACGGCGTTGCGTTGCGATGCGTTTAAAATAGAAACTCCGATAGTGTTTTTATTTTTTTTGGTTTACTATCTGAGCGATAGTAATTGCGTTGACCAATGAGAACGCTCAACTAGCCCGAGTAGGCCATCAGACTGATCGACAGACAGCCGAAAGTATCGCCGGAACAGAGCTGGGTCGAAGCGTAGCTACTGTATCAGATGCTGATAGTCGCCCTGGACATCCCGGTTGACGATGACAGGGTGAATTCAAAATCTAGGCCTATGTTTTCTTTTTTTTTTCTTACGCAACACGTATGTGCAACAAGCTGCTGCTCCCAACAGCAACAATTTTTGTATTATTTTGTCGGCCGTATTAACTCATTAATATACTTCCCAAAATTGTCTCCGTCTTTTTCAACGCGCTACAACGCGTTCAAACGCAACGCACCGCAACGCGCAGCCGTAGTGGAAATAGACCTTTAGGTTTCTCGCTGAGTGAAACCTGAAGCTGGACCTGAAGGCTAAAGTATGTACTTAGACCGATATTTACCTCAGCAAATTGGCTCAGCAAAAGTCTAAGTAAAAAAATAAAATCGCCCATCAGTGTATGGACTATGCCCAAGTGGGCCAAGTCAACTCAGCCTGTCCATCCATCCGTGAGTAAGGCTGGTAAGCACAATGAGTGCCAGCAAAAGTTGGGGCGTAAGGAGGCACACCGCGCGATGCAATTAGCCTTGTATCCGTATTCTTGCAGTGTAAGCTGGGGTGTGGCTGAGGGCTGAAGAAACGAACCTTATGGTTCGGGAGGGACATACATACGTACATTGCTATCTGTATGTACTGTTGCTCAGGCGTCCTGTTCATCGTAGCGGCTGGCTTGTCTGTTGCCCTCTGCATCTCCGTCGTCGTCGCCAGAAAAATCCTTGACCCAAAAGGGTAAGAAAAACTAACTCGGTTTATTAGAATTATCACACAATTACGTGTTATCTGGCGTTGGCATATGTGTCATCGGGTCACGTTTTTAACACGAATGTGACCCGGTATCTCAGAGCATAAACTTGACCAGGAAGGTTTCCATTGCAACGCAGACATCGTCGCTGGAGTTCTCGATACCGTACACTAATAATGTGTAATTGATTTATACGGTGAAAACGATCGTCGTCGGCCATGTGCAGTAGGCCTATAGCCACGTAGCAATTCAGACATTATTATGATTTCGACTATAACCGGCTATTTGCTGTGCCTACTAGGCTACTCAATGTTATAATTTTAATCTCTCCTCATACCGGTAGTTCCTACGTTTCCTAAGCTGAACCGTGTAATGTCAAAGGCCTAAACATAATGACGACGCAAATTAAAGGCACAAAGAAGAGTGGGGTTTGTATGATACAATTTAATATTTAGTTACTTCCAGTCACATTAGATTGAGATTTCAAAGCAGTGCTGCATGCTCGCGAAAGAGTGATTTAGCATCAGAATATTCAACCTCATTGACAGAATGATAATGCCTTTTTTAATGTAGGCCACACGTATACCAGACAGCTTGTAACTTTGCAAGTTGTACCTTGTAATAGTGGTAGGCCTACCAATAACTATGTAGACTAGCGTGATATTGCTGTGACGAGGTCTAATCACTGGTGCCATGCTGTGCTAGACGAAGTTCGCTGGAGACGGCCGCCAGTGGACGTCGTCGTCGTCGTCGTCGTTGCTCAGCGTCGTCGTCGTCCCTGACGTGCAGCTGTGAGCCCGCGGTTCGACCTCTGCAGTCTCAGTCAATGCAGGCCGGTGTGGAGCTACCACTGCCGCTGCTGCTAGCCGACTCTGACAGCACTTCGTCAGTCGCTCGACCGCTGCCACTCCTCCAGACACCGATACGTAGACACAGTCAACCGTTGCATGTTGTACACTGACTCAGTCCACCACTTCAAGACTGGCACATGCTAAGATCAAATAGCGCCAACTTTTCCGCTCAGTCGCTCTGAAGAAAAAAATCAAGGCCTAATAAGTACATCTCGTCTTGACCATGAGCGAAGCGCGGAAGAGGATGGGGTCACTCTGGGGATGGGCGCCTCATAACCCCTCTGCAGTATGGGTCTGGGGTGGACCCGATTCATTAAAAAAACCGTTGAAATTGCAATTTTTTCAAGCTAAAATGGTCTCATGTGGAGCGTCAGCAACTCACAATAATTAGGCTGTCCATACTAACTTATATGTAATACTAATTTATAGACAGATAATATTTTAACGTTAATGTTAAACTCATAAACAAGTCTGTTTGTGATTTGTCCTCCTTCCTGTTTGAACAAGTCGTCCTGATCTGCAAACACGAACAAAATGGGGGTTTTAAGCCAAGGGAAAAAGCACAGCGCAAGGGCTGCATTAAAAAAATTGTCTCTTATACAGTCTACGAAATGCTAACTTGCTCACTAAAACGCTTGCAATGAAAGAAAGAAAAGTTGGCGCTGGGTTACACTGTTCAGTGTTCGCGTTTCTGATAACTGTTTTTGTGTTCTCCCAACTTCTGTCATTGGTCCTTAAAACAACAACCCTAAAAAATTTTATTGGACCCCTCCAAAACATTGGTGCTGTTTCAGTGGCGTATTTATCCGTCCGTCTGTCGTCGTCTGTAACGGATGTATTGTGGCTAAACGGTAGGTCAAAGGAGGAAACTTTTAAAGCGAATAGTTAGCCGTGCGTCGTAAGCCTAGGCATGCAAAATTTCAGCGATCTAGTGCGAGGGAAACATTTTCAAATTCAGAGCTGAATGGAGGACAGGACGTGCTTCAACACTCCCTGATGGAAGAGAAACTGGGAAAATGTACGTTTTCAATGGAAAACTGGCCATATCTCGAAAACGGTGAGAGATACGGCCAAGGTTACTATTAATCACTAATAGGAAGTGGCATATTGGCGTTCAAATAACACGAAAATCATCGACTTTGATGACCTTGGAAGTCATCACCGCAACAGGAACTGTACAGGCTGTAGCTCGTCTTCCTTAGCGACAGCTGGGCTTTTTTGTTTTATAAGCTGTCGCGCAACGGCTGGCACATAAATTTTTCTCGGCCTAAAATAGTTGCCAGTGATATTGGATATTGCTACATTGATAGGCCTACTTTATCGATAGTTTGGTATTACAGTTGGCTATGATCGATTCTTATTTGACTTTTCCGGGCTGTCGATAACGAATCGGCGGTAACTGTTGGACATATGGCCTACGCTGTTGGATTGTGTGAACTGTGAAAGCCAAGGCGCGTACAGAGCGACGTAACTGAACTGAACTGAATGACTTGGTTTAGTTTTTGACGTACTGACCAGCAGGCAAGCAGGGAGAGCCCATTGGTCATTGGCTGACACGCAGGTGAGCGTAGTTACGTGGTCACCGACGCCGTTAGACGGTGCCCACTGTAATGCATTACGGCTTGCCCATTGGTCAGTTCGTCAAAAACTAAACGATGTCAGTTCAGTTCAGTTCAGTTACATCGTTCTGTATGGGCCTTTACGTTAGTGCTGGAAAAACGAATCTATTATTGGCGATTATACTGCGGTACATGTACATGACATTATTGCACAGTTACTGTATGTTAGCAGAAATACGTTGACAATCACTGGTTTATTAACGATTTAATTGTCAGTACAGCCAGAAGATAGACACACACTGTTGTCGCCAGTGGCGTCGTGGATTAATAAAGTGAGTAAGAAGGGGGGAGCCTGGCCGGGGAGGGGCAGAAGATTACAATTTTCGAAAGACAGCTGCAAATATCTGACCTAAAAGATTATGCCTACTCAAAGTTTTAATTTCCTCCTCCCAAATTTCCCAAATGGGAAATTTATAGCGTGAATTTCTGTAGTTTTGGAAGGACAAAATTCCCTCCTTTTTTCTCCCCTGTCACAACGCCACTGACAAGCGCCATGACAGACAGAGACGAAGTGTCTTGTCTTGTCCATGCATTTCAGACAGGTCGACAACAGACCAATGACCAGCCACCACGACCGGTCTTGTCACACATCATCACATCATTACTTTAACGTAATAACCAAAATATACATACACATAATATGCTAAACAATAGGCTAAGAATCACGGCTAATTACCGGCTAACAGCTGAATTCTAATAATTATTACCTCGGATATTACTTTTTTCGCAATAAGCAAAATCAACTTCACATTCGCTCACACATCAATAACGGTGTGGTTCTGTTAACAAGTTTAACTAACGACCGATCTTAAGAACGCAATCACACGACTTGCTGGCAACGGTTGGCGGAATAAACAACAGTAGCTGATTTTAAAAACAGTATAAAATCCCGAAGAAAAAACGGAACAAAAACTAGAAACTGTAACCATATCATGATCGCTGACACAAGTGATCGCTCCACACAATTGTAGTCGTCTATACTCACTGACATGATGACTGCAAATTATTGTGAAAACTTGATAACGATCATAGCCACAGTTTTAACTGCCGAGAGAGGGGTGTTAGATCCCAGGTATTTTCCCAACATAATGTCAGACTTCCGACCTACGTGTAATCCACATCACAACTTTGAACAGACTCCAGCAATCAAAAATGTTCAACCCCTCGCAGCAGATATTTTCCCACAATAATTCAAACGCAAAATCGTTGCTAATCGTACGCTCAACGTAGTAGACACAGAGAACTTCTAAGACTTGGTCGCTATCATCATCGTTGCTATGGCCAGCGACGTCTTGGCACGGGGGGAAAGGAGAAAATTTTCCATAAATTCTAACCTATCGAAAAATTTTCTTTCAAAAATACAAAACTCGGGGTTGAAAACACCACCTTTCAGCAAGTAAGAGAGGGGTTCAGATGTTTAGGATAATGGTGGTATAATTCATTCAGGATTTGCATTATATCATACCAACTTTCTCTCTATCGTGCTTTCAAATGAGCTTCTGCCGGACCCCACTCCCAGAATGTCCCGGAATCGACTGCAGCTGAACCGCTGCCCGAGACCCCACCGGCGGAGTTTATAGCACTCCTCAAACCCCTGGTGGGATTTAAGGAACGGAATTTAAAGAAAGGCTCTCAAAAGACACGAGAAAAAAAGGCAAAGAAAGAGAAAGGGAGAAGGGGAGAAGAGGAAAGGGGGGGCGAAGGGATAGGGTAACTTGCTGCAAGGGCTCAAAGGGGGAGAGAGAATAGATGGCCCCAAATTCGCAGCTAATTACCGGCTAACCTGCTAACACAGCGCCATGCATCAACTCTGCACACACCAAGCAACAGTGCAGTACAGCACAGCAGCGGTATATACACACACCTAAAGGCAACAGAAGAATCAACTCAAAACGCATTATAAAATAGCAGTAATTGGCGGCCACCGAAAGCAGCGTACGACAAAGCAAGTGAAAAACAGTTCACGGTCACAGAAGTAGATATCGTCGTCGTCGTCGTCGTCGTCTGTAACACTATATAATTATTGTTGCCAGCGCTATATCTACCAGTGTCAATGTGTAATGTGACTCGCCATCTAGCACCACGGCAACTGGCACATGCCATCCGTAGTAACTCAAGACAACGCACTGACTGAAATAAATAGAGACGATAAAAACGCTCGAATTATAACCAACTAACAACGCATCGTCTATTACGTGCGTAAATGAAACGTCTGCATTTAGCATCGTCGTATCACAAATTGGTGTGCATATACGAAATTTGTAGTAAAAACAACAAATATGCAGTCAGCTGGCCAGGACAGACAGCAAAGCTGTTGATTCGCGACACACTAAATTACAGAGATAAGGAGGAGTACAGAGTGACGAAACTGAACTAAACTGGCACGGTCTAGGTTGTGATGAAGTGACCCATGGGCAAGCAGAGCGAGCCAGCCCATTGGTCATTGGTTGACGGGTACGTGAGCTTAGTCACATAGGCCACCGATACCGTTAGACGGTGCCTACCGCTTGCCCATTGGACAGTTCATCAAAACCTAGACCGTGCCAGTTCAGTTCATTTACGTCGCTCTGTAAATGCCTTAATGCAGCAACAGTTAACAGTTGCCGACCGACAACGTGGAATGTTGTAAACTTTGACAACACATCATGTGCCATGACTTTCACTCTGTTGTGTCTGCTTACACAACTGACATATTCTTGACAGGGTGGTCTGTAGTTTGTAGAAATATAGTTGTCGATTACAGAAATACAAACAATAAACATACAAAAGTTAAAGACAGAACAAAGGCAAACTGCTTGAGAGAAAAAAACATTTACCAAAGAGTAATTCATCCAAGATGTGCCGACAATATCGGCAATGATTTTACAGCAAATGCGAGACAGTAAAGAGCTGATGTGTACATAGTATTGCATGACAAAAAGCGCTACAACCTACATCAGAATATGCCATGACCCAGAAACCTGTACTGGATTGAACTTGCTTGCCTACAAATTGGCCCAGAGACTTGGCAAATCATGCCTGGAAACCGATCTTAAGAGACACTTGTTAAAAAGTTCTCACATTATTTTACAGCACGAGTGTCAGAATATGTTCGAAGTGACACAAGAACTGACTACTGAAATTCTATATATCAAGAGACACCTGGGGCTATGATGGCCTTTTAACAAGTTTACACTGACATCAAATCTTGATTTGTTCCCCCGGACTGCAGTAACTGCAGCATAGCACAAAGCTCACGATGTTACAAATCTACTTTCTGACGTCACAAATTTGCTATTTAACTGCCCCCCTGCATTGTCACTATGCTTTCTTTCATAATCTGGCAGACACGCTACTGACTTTCGGCAACAGCGACAAATGCACAAGAACTCAGCCAAAGTCGGTGGCTATTTGAGTGGTTTTTTGCCTGCGATTTAATTTTAATATCTGCTGCAAACAGAACGTTCTGACACAGCAGTGTTTTGGAACAATTAACTAACAAGAAATGCAGCATCCTGTGGAGGTCTCGGCAACTGGTCGACAAGACCTTCGGGTCGCGACTCAAAGTATAAGAAGCAATAGCACTGTTAAGCAAAAGACTGACAAAGACGACAAAGAATGCAGTTCAGACCGACCGACTAGTGCAGTGACCAGCTGCTATACTAATAGCCTATCATTGACAACGTTAATACAAGCAATCCGTCAGTCATACAGACAGACAGACATAATTATGCAGACACTGTTAGTACCACAGCACTGACCATCTGGGCAGTGAGTCGACTGACATTGCTTGCACATACAGACACAGACCACAGCACACGCAACGGCCAGCATCAGTCTAAGCACATGGATTTCGATTTCGCATAGCTCTGTGTGACTTCATATAACACTACCTCAGGCGTGAATGCAGCCTTGAGTAGACGGCTATTTAGGGACCACAATTATCCACAGCGGCAATTTTTTCCTAATTCCGCAGGTCAGTTGGTAAAATTCTGCAGTTCATCCATGGCAATTTTCCCCACCCTGCAGCGTCCAATTTATGAGGTAAATTGAGCGCTTTTTGGACCATTCATACCACATCTATCACTGTGTGTATGAAGTGTTCAATGATCATTGATCATACATCATCAGGAGAATATTTTTGTGTTTTTGTGTTGCGCTGGAGTTCTGCTGATTGATAAAGTACTCAGTCGATTTTTAAAAAAATTGCAGTTTTGTCGGAAAGCTTCACAGACTTGGATCGAAATTGGAAAAAAACTAATCATTCACCAGTAATATATTCCACAGAATTCTGCAGAAACATGAAAAATCCACAGCTGGGCTCAAAATCCCGCAGCCTGTGGAAAGCTGTGGTCACTACTTATAACAATGAACATACAGACACTCAATAACATCACAGCATACACTGGCCAGCTATGTGTCAGAACACACGGGAGGCAGAGAGGAACTTGTTTCATATAGCATTGCCATCAGGCGTGGACGTAGCCTCGAGCACATGCTTATAGCCGGCCTGGTCAATGAAGGAACCTTCATCATTGAACTTTGTTGGGTCTTCTTCGTACACTCCAAGACTGTCGGAACCCTCGTCGTCTTCTGACCTGCTGGAACTCTCCAGTGATCCTTGGGACTTCTTCTTCACTGGATCCTCACTGTCAAAGTACAGCACTGAGTATACGCAGCTGTAAGATGTACAACTACACTGACAGAGCAAATGGTTAAATGACAGTTCTTCATAGGAAACCCATCTCAAAGCCACGGAGCATCACCTGCCATATGGGATCACACAGTGTTACTTGCCACCTGACACAACGCCCTGGCATAACCTCAGCCAGACACAACCGCAGCTACATTGTTACACGCTGACACAGTAACAACACAAAGTCCAGATTTGGGTCCACCATTCCAAAGGGCCGCTATTCCAAGGGGCCACCAAAAACTGTTTTTGATGACAAAACCGTAGTTATTAAACGTTAAACTAACTCTAACACACTGACTGGTCTGACACAAACCTAACCCTATTCCTACTCCTAGCCATCTTTCTAACCATTCATAATGGCAGGCCGACATCACAATTAAAGCAAAATTTCCAGCTGTTGTACTACTGGTTGCTGTTCTCTTTACCGATCCTCACAGACACAGTTGTATTAAACAGAAGAAAAAGAACAATACTGACATATAGATTGCTGTGTAAAATAAGTAAGTAAATTAGTAAATTTATACAGTGCACAATGTCAACGAGATACTGCAAAATCTGATGCGCAGGGTGGGAGCTCATCCCCTATCAGGCACGTAGAGCTGGCGAGAGTTAAACCCAGTTAAGCTAGCATCCAGCCCAAGTCAGCCAGACTTTCCCTAACCCTAGAGCCTTTAACTGACTGCCAGCAGTCATCGTATCAGGCCCTCACTGTCACGCAGAACTCGCTGTATCTTCTCCAGCAGTAGTGGTGGCTGTAACTATCGCCTGTACTCATTTTGCTGAGTTGGCCTGGGTGGCTTGGTTTGGTACCAAAATAGTATACCAATGAACCCATACCATAACTGTAACCGTAACCATCAGCAGTCCAGCCATGTACACAGCAGTTATAAGTAGCAGTTATCAAACACATGGCATAGCATACGTAAATAACTCTGCTTTTACCGCACTGACTGTCAGCATATAAGGCCTAGGCCAAGACCTGCCTACTGCAAGGCCAAGGCCAAGGCCAAGGCCACAAAATTTGGCCTTAAGACCAAGTCCAAGGCCAAGGGCTAACATCACTGCCAGTATCCAAGCAATGACCGTCTTCGAAGTAACAATCACAGAAAAAATAAAACAGCAAACTTTAACCCAGTCACAAGTTCTCTGAACATACTAACAAAGGCTTTGAGTGACAGACAGAATGCTGTGAGCAAATCAAAGCAAAGCAAAGCAGAGCAGACCCTCGAATGTATTCACAGAACTGGTCCTCTTCATCAATGTGACCTCCCTTGGCTCCATGCCGCTTCTCCTTCTCGAAGACCTTGTACTTGGCGCCGCGGTTGTATCGGACGAGGAATACAATGAGAAGTACAAGGAACAGCAGAGCAAGCAGACACAGCAGGATGATGAACCAGAGAGATGACGCCACACTCTGCTTTACTGGTGCAGCTACACAAACACACAGATAGACAGAACGGTAAGACACAGACAGGGATGCAGACTAGGTAAATGTTAGCATTGGCCTGTGTACAGCTTAACTCGCATTACATCATTGCCATGCTCCAGGCCTCTGAGGCCAACAAACATTTAGACAAGCAGTGATGCTCTCTAAAAGTATGTTCAAAGTGAAAGAAGTGAAATGAACTGAAACAAGAAGTTTGAGCTAATGCTCACAAGATGTGCAAAAGCCTATAGCAGTTCCGGTTCAGTAGTTTAGCTGAAAATTTGGGTGTTCATGCTAAGTCAATATACAAATACCAAATTCTCTATCTAAATTGCATAACAAAAGTTCCGTGGCGCCACCTTGAGAATGATATAAACTTGTGTCACAGCCCGAAATCGCCAAAAAAATTCATAAAACCCCCTATTTTGACATTCAAGATCATCAGACTTGTAACAAGTCCAGCAACAGCCAAGTCCAAGTCCAAGTCCAAGTCCCCTATCCTCAAGTCCAAGTCCAAGTCCAAGTCCGCCTTAAACGGGCAAGTCCAAGTCCGAGTCCAAGTCCTCTTCAAAAAAGGCAAGTCCAAGTCCAAGTCCAGTAGGAAAAAAACGAACCTGCAAGCAGTTTTATCCCATTCCAATATTATTTCTCTTGCTGTTATTGAGTAAAACACTTTATCGTACATAAAAAAGAACTAATCCTTAAATATTGTTAGCAATTTTAATTGATGACATTAATTTGGCCGTCCTTGATAATTTTACACAGTCTAACATCTAAACTTGTTCACACACACACAATGTTGCATTTCAAAAACACCAGTTCAGACAGAAGTTTGTCAGACATTCTTGCTCTGTTCTGGCATAGCACAATGCCCCCATGGCTGAAAACCCTTTCCACTGGTGCACTTAAAGCCGGAATGGCAAATGTACGGCGCACAGCTGGTATCAGTTTGTCATAATTATGTGGCGTTATTGCGAACCCAGAAGTCAACCGGCTCTGAATCACAGTCACCATCAATTGCACGTAAGTATCTGGCTAAAAGCTCGACCACTGAAACATCAGTCGCAGTGTCACTGTGGTGTTCTCTGGCGTGCATGTAGTTTGCGAACAACTTCTGCCTCTTTGGTGGTGGTTCATCAAAGGACTTGAAAAAGGACTTGCTGACAGAGCCTCCAAGTCCAAGTCCAAGTCCAAGTCCATAGCTTTCAAGTCCAAGTCCAAGTCCAAGTCCAGCAAAAACGGACTTAAGTCCGGACTCGAGTCCAAGTCCGGACTCAAGTACTACAAGTCTGAAGATCATTCAAGGTCACTGAATTCGGCGCCAATCGAGAGCCAGTATACGACTTCCTATTAGTGATAAATAGGCCCTATCTTGCACTGTTACTGAGATACAGCGACTTATTGGCCAAAAATCGCAAATTTTGCCCACCCCCTCTCATTTAGCACTCTCGATCGGGGTGACCCCCTTTGAATTTATGGAAAAGCTTTATGGTTCCTGAAACTAGACTCTTCCTGGCAGCCGACGGTAAAAATTTGGTGATCCTATCTTGCACCATTTTTGACTGATCCACCCGTGTGACAGACAGACAGGCAGACAGAATTGCGATGGCTAAGACGCACTGAAAGCAGTAGCTGCTTTTGCGCGTAATAAAAACCATCAGCTGCTGCAATTTGCTTTTCAGTTCATTCTATTATAGTTTCATTCATTTCTGTCACTTTTACACTCCTTAATGGATTTATCTGTGTACATGTGTACGCCATCATAACAAAATCCCAACAGAACAAAGACAACCCGAGTCTGTAATCAAAATCAGCAGTGGCAGTTGCTCAAGCCAAACCCACCACAGTACCTGTTTTGGATAATGATCATAGCAGCACAACAGTATGCCAAAACGACTGCGGGGTGCTGGAATCTAGTTGACAGTTTGGCGCTAAAAATGCAGTTTTATGTCTTATGTTTCTTCATGACTGATGCAACTGACTGACCTTGTGGTAAGCCGACCACGACTCGCAGAGGCTCGGAGGTGACGTCATCACGGTTGCCAAGACGACCAAGGGCAACAACCCGCAGCTGGTAGGTCTGACCATGAGTCAAGCCACTCACATTGACCCGACTGTGTTCTGACTCTGGGTCACTGCGTTCCCACTCGTCAGAACCTGTCATCACATGTGAGGTAGCTAGTGCCGGTTTCTCAGACTTACGATTAACCCATCAGTTTATGCTGACTAAGGCTTAATTCTAGACGCATTGCTGAACAGCTCCATTAAGAAAATGGAGAGCTACTTTGTGAAGACAACAGTTACTGGACTTGACTACGCTGATCACATACACTGTGTCTCAAAAAAACCGGACCCCTGCTACCTTTTGCAATAACTCCAACAGTCCTGGTTCAATAGCAATAGATTTTTACAAAAATAATCGTTAGAGAATCAGCACTTAATAGCAT
>Ga0056128_1002219_pt1 | contig 22804 bp, 18 predicted proteins | sample WorMetLIZISLAND2_FD_71113 | JGI IMG/M metagenome (GOLD analysis project Ga0056128, IMG submission 71113) | Marine gutless worms symbiont microbial communities from Max Planck institute for Marine Microbiology, Germany - Olavius geniculatus... ... | reverse complement strand
TCCAGGCAGCCGATGGTGAAGATTTGGAGATCCTAGCTTGGACCGTTTTTGCCTGATCCACCCGTGTGACAGACGGACGGACGGACGGACAGACGGACAGAATTGCGATAGCTAAGACGCGCTATAGCAGTACCTGCTTTCGTGCGTAAAAATGAATCTATCAACATTATGACACACTTTTGGCCACCTGCTGTATTTATATAAATAACAAATACGTATGCGTGATTGCATGTACGTAACGTGTGATGAAATTCTGAACGAACCAGACATAAGCAAAACAAACCATTTTTCTACTGCTCAGTCAGCGATGATCGATCAGCATAAAAATAGATAGGATTAAAAAATGCACACAGACTGCATAAAACGTACATGCACACACACACACACACACACACCTAGACAGACAGATAGACGTATTAGGAACACACAGAGTTCGCAATACAAGCGAAGATCGACCAGAAAAACACCGCACCTCAAATCCGGTTGACCGAAAATGACGGACACGAAAATGACAAACCGTCCAGAATTGCAAAACACAAAATAAACGGACCAATTTGCAGAGCATGAAAAACTGCAGGACCAACAATATAGCATTAACAGTGATTAGTGATTACATTAGGCCACACTGCAGTGGTGCCTAGATTTTTTAAAAGAACATTAAGAAAATATAGCGGTAATTAGTTTTTCGTTGATGTTGTATTACCAAAAGTAAATACAAAGTATCAAAAAAGCAACTTGGGAAACAATGAAAGACACACGATCCTCGCCAGAGTTCAATCGAAGGAGTAGCAGCTGCTACAGAGGAGCAATGCTCCACTCAAGTCAATCTAATCAGCCGCCTCAAATATTAGCCACTTTAGTTCTCAGCTACATAGTTGCATTTTCATATCCGCCATTTTCAGCACCCTTAATAATAAGTTAAATTACATGCAGTGGTGGCAAACACTCTGAACAGTGTCATGACCATAATGAAAAAATAAAGGCGAGGTGGAGGTCTGAAAGACAGAACCCCCTCAGTCCCCCTGCCACTGTGATCCAGGGCCCAAAGTCTACTGGACAAAGTCCCAAGAAACCAAAGATCTAAGTGCATTTTTACACATCTTCACTACGTTCCTATGGCACGACATCACGGCCTGTATAGGGGTCAAAGGGCAATTACCCCCTCCAAATTTTGGGCTGTCAGAAATTTCACAGAAAAAAACTTCTTGTCCGAAAGCTTTTGTCCAAAAGTGCAAAGTTTGAAGCAGAAACCCCCACACTTTGTGGAAATTTAAGGGCAACGTTAAAATTTTGAGCATCTATGATCCTCTCAGTTGGAAATTTGCAGCTGTTGTTGAAATTCTGTTTGAAAATTTCAGCGTCTGTCGGAAAATTGCAACTTCCTGCCCCAATGACTTGTTTAAAACTCACGATGCCACTGTTCCTGTGTAGCGAAGATGAGTACGAGTCATCCTAAAAGTTTCTGGCCTTGACATATTGGATACCGATATTTTCTACAATCTATACATCAGTGAAACGTGCATTCTTTACTGACTCATATGAGTCTGCTGCGGACGTGACGTCGTTGTAATTTATGATGTCACAGAGAATTAAATAGAAACGATTTTCAGCGTCAACAAACGAGGCTCGAGTTATTCATCATCGTGGATAGCGGACACAATCATGACCAGATTTCAAATTTTAAAACAGACTAGCTACAGACTGGAAAATTGTCATGCAACATCGAGCCTGATTCTAAGCTGTTTGCATTAGCGCTCCAAATCATTTCGGTTTAGAGCTCTATGACGTCATAAATAACAATGACGTCGTATCCACAACCGACTCGTTAGAGTTCGTAAAGGATGCACGTTTCACTGATGTACAGACTGTGGAAAATATTATTGTCTGCTATGTCGAGGCCAGAAACTTTTGGGATGACCCTCGTATATGACATCATTAGAGTAATGAACACTGACAACCGACCAACCTCTCATCCTGGCAAATTTCAAATGGTTATACAAAAACTATCATGGTGAGCACTGTGCAGCTGCAAAAGTGAAAACAACAAATACCGGCATGGACAGGTAGACCTAATTATAAATAATTACACCTTTTCTGCTGGTTTATTATCGATTAAAGCAGTATCAAAAACAAATTAGTGAAAATTTGATGTAAAGTTTGACCGTAAGAAATCGTGTAATTATTATTGAACATTCTGAGTCATAATTAAGTCATAAACCGCTAACGGCAAAGCCATTAATGGCCATAGTACTTGTAAAGGTGGTATGGCTATGGTGGGCCACAGTGGCCCCATAGAGATGGCGGTGATGGCGCCCTTGAATGCTGCCGATACTGAGATGCTGCAAAACTCACACACTCCTAAAGGCATGTACAAAGCAACAGCACTGAAATGATGTGCATCTAAGGGCCGATTGACTCATGTCCAAGTTAACTTCTAGGTCGCGAGGTTAAGTCCAGAGGTTAACCTTTGTCACGTTTATTCCCGGAAAAACTAACCAAAGTTTGCTAATCTGCGAGTTAAACCTCATCCATATAACCACATCATGAATCAAGCATTTCAATTGGCAGTAGTAGTCACGTAACTGTTCATTTATGGCCCACTATAGGCTTATGAACTAAATGGTGTGTCTATGGGTAGTAGAGGATATTTAAATGGCGATTAATTTACAGTGTATTCCGACAGGATGCAATAAATGCAATATAACACATCACAGCAACTGCAAGAATTACAATTTCAATATTATAATTGTGATTATGATTATTACAAGAAGTTTTGATATTGTCAGCTTTACTGCATAATCACCCCTATGGAAAAGTCAACTGTTCCACGTGAGGAACGCCACAAAGTCAAGGTCATTGGAGCAGACGACATTTTCATTCAGAGCAACATGGCAAATATTGCACTCAGAAAAAGTGCAATTATATTACGATAATTTCGCTGACTATAATGATAGAATTCACTATGCACAACGCTGTCATGGTTCTTCAGTTTTTTGGTTCATCGATCTACGACCGTGAAAGGTTTGCAGAATGTTCTTATTTTACATGAGTCAGCTTCGATCATGCACTAATTGCAGGTTAACCTCGCAAAATTGGAAGGTTAACTGTGCCAGTTACGTTCGAGATAATGAAAGGAGTTAACCTAGTGAATCAACGTGACAAAGGTAAAGTTTTGGAATTACCGACTTTAACCTATAGGTTATCTTTAACCTGGACATGAATAAATCAGCCCTAAGAAGTGTACGGTCATTTCATCACCGGTCAATTCATCACAAAGTGCGAAAAACAATTAAGCTTAGTGGTTGGTGCGGTTCTAACCAGCATTGTTTGTTGCAGTCATAAGACATAATGTGTAGGCCACATTTGTCATCTAGATGACAACAACGATGTGCAAGATATGAACACTGTACGAAATTTTGAAGTTGTTGTCATTAAGTGTGGAAAGTACTGGAAAACCGTCATACATGGTGGCTTCGAGTACTGAAGACTTACACAAAACAATGTTCGGCAGGTCACTTAAAGATGTTGCCAGTTTCTGGACGCTGACAGTGACAGCCACATTTTGATACTCTGTGAACAAAATCTCATAGATGGTCTTCGATGACTGAAGGTATGGCTGGCAGATGGGACATTCAAAAAATGTTACCTGAAGCTGAACCTGATGCTGCATTGTTTATTGCATACTTTGTTCATTTGTTGTGCACTCGCTTGTGCGATTTTGTGTAGAATGATTTCTAATTTTACAGCTTAGCTTGGACATTTTCTTGATAACAATTGATAGACATCTTCAAAACTTCCCCGCAGGGAAAGTCGTGGACACAAATCATGTCGCAAATTTTCATGATTTGTGTCCACGACAAGTCCTCGATTTTGTCGGGAACTTGTCGTGGACTTTGTCGCAAAGTCGGCGTAATGAAATTTGGGTTCAATGAACCATCCACGTGATGAATCGACAGGTGATGAAACAACTGGCCACCGTACTGAAAAACAGAACTAAAGTGAAATGCCAGCTCAGTTTCACCGCACAAACCATACAAAAGTGAACGAACTAAATGGACCAGACTGCGAATTTTCATGCTCAGTTCAGCTCAGTTTGGTTCTGTTTATTTCTGTCACTCTGTACACACCCAATCGGCGACAATACATGTACAAGATCTACACACCTGTACACGAACATGTCAATCCATCAATTGCCTCGGATGACACATTAATCACAGAAATGATTCTAACAACAAATCAGCAACATGCGTGGCGGTGCTAAGAATTTGAAGCCGAAGGGAGAGTGGAGTAATGTAGGAGCAAGGTCCAGCGGAGCCAAAAACAGAATAAGAAAAGCCATCCTCGCTGCTAAAATTGCACAAAACCCCTCTAGTTTTCTGGGCTCTGCCCAACACTCTCAGCGAAGCTTGCAGTGCTCTGCAGACACCCTAGTAGCCAATGGGGAGGGGCTCGCTGCAGTTCTGCAAAAAAACCCTCCCCACCTTGGCCCTTCTGGGATCATTTACCCCTTCCTCAAAGAATTCCATATCCACCACTGGTCGATGTTATTTGACATGCCAAAATGACACGAGCATTTGAAACATTTGCTGACTAAAGCTGCAACATTATCTTCACTTGCTGAATTTAGAATCTTTCTCTTTCCCCAGTTTAGTATTAGACAAGAGAGGTGCCGATTCCAGGGTAATTCAGTACCTATGTACATGTACAGTTTGGCCCGAAACATACTGAACTGCCCAAGTGTGAATTCTCCAAAGTTTTTCTCTCAAAAATTCACCTGTAATTTTCCTGAGAAGTCAGTAGTCACTAGTCACGCAACAAGACATGCAACAAATCAGATTAACGAACAAACTAAAGCAATATTAAATATAGCATCATTTACGAAGCTAACAACATTTGTTTGTGACCAGCCACAGTTTGAGAATCGGCCCACTGGGTCATATGCAACTGTTAAATCATCCTAGCTAAATAACACTGGGCATTACGGACATGGTGGCGTTTTGATGTCTGTTTAGCTTCTGCTTTTAGACAACAAACAGCCATTAAATCCATTCTGGCTGTACAGTACTGTCTATAGTAATTAGTAGAGCTGTATCAGATATTGATTTTTTTACTATTTAGTACAGCTGTCAAATTAATGCATTAATTACCACATAAGTGCATTAATAAATAAACGTGTGTTAAAATAATTAACGCACATACGTAAATTTGTGTTAATTTACTAAATTCCGTGAAGCAAAAGTTCCAATATTACGTTAAACTGCGGCTATTTGACAATTGAATGAATTCAAGTAACTAAACTGTAGTTGCTGTTCTATCACTACTGTAAATCAATAATTATTTTGACGACAGGCTATGACGGCAGTTATTGTTGATTATATGTTAAAAATGTGTTTTTAACTTTCCATATTTTACAGGCGGGGCCCCCAAATGTCACGGGAGCCGGGGTAACTTATCCCCTACTCTCCCTCTTGATGGGCCTGGATGCATTAATAACGCGTTAATTAATGCATAATGCATTAAAAAATTAACGCTTCGACAGCTCAACTATTTAGCTAAATACAAATATTCGACTTTTCCAAATGGAATGAATACAATACAACCTGCTAATAACTAAAGAAATGTGATCACAATAGTGCACTGTTCATATTTAAACTATTGAAATTTTTACACGAGTACAAATATTCATAAAAGTCACCATTCGATCAAATACAAACTGAATATTTGATACAGCTCTAATACTTACTGTCAATGAATTAAGTTCATTTTTGCAGTAAAATTAGCGTTGAAAAATTCACAGCAGTATTGCTTCATGCATTGAAAACATTTAACATCTGTTAACATTTAACACAGCACAAACTTCACACCGACAACAGATCAACTGTGTGAATTTGCTAAAATTGCAACAGTCAGCCTACGTAACAAGAAAACTTCAAGTGTGATGATAGGCCTAATTATGCATGCAAATCAGTTCAGGGAGCCACGACAGCCAATGGCACCGCAGTGGCAGGGAATTTTGTTTTCCTCAAGTGGGAATTTGTAGTCGTACGTAATTTCCTCGTTCACTTCGATGTCTCGCCGGGAGTAGATGACGATCTTCTTCTGTGACTCGATCGTGATAATCTTTGCACAGCAGTTGGGCTGAAACATGCCATCACAGAATATTCACATTAACTAACATGGTGGCTACATTTTTGGAGATAAAAAAAATTCAAGATTTTTCATGGACTTTCATAATGTACCTTTTCCAGACCTATTCTAGTAATGTTTCACCGCATGATGACAGAGTATTTGACATTTCTTGCATCATATAAAAACTGTTAAGAACACAAAATTTGTACCATTATTAGCAGTAACTTGTCCATCAAATCACAACACCCCATTCGGTTTTCAAGTATTTTTAAGATCCTAGACAATGCACAAGAACTCTCCTGCACCACACCTTGCATTAAGATAAAAAGATCAGGTGCTTCTGCATTTACACAATAAATAACCACTATATCCATAGGACGATCTTTATCCTAAATATTTCACGACAATTCAGCTTTTAAAACTTTCAAGCTTGTGAATCGCAAATTTTGGGACACTGATTCAATGTGTATAATATCGACCAGTGCTCACCCTAATCACTAAAACACACGAAAATGCCAAAACCCACAAAGTTGGACCTTTTCAGAAAAAACAGGTGTAACCTAAAAAGTCATTTGGTTGGTTTGGTCCATTAAACAAAATCCCGCTTCTTTTCAATCCTAGCTAGTGATGTCATGAGTTAAAAGCATAGGTTGGCAGAAAGCTGCAATTATATCACAGAATTACGATAAACAGTTGCAATTTCCAACAGAGGAAATAGCAGGTTCTCAAAATTCCAATTCCGCCCCCAAATTTCCCCACACATCAGTTGTTTAGCCGAAAATATTAGGCATCTTTGGTCAAAAATCTCGCATTTTTAGACAAAAATCTTCCAACAAAAAGATTTTCCGAAAACTGCCGGTCAGAAAAAAATTTTGGGTGGCAAATTGCCCCCTCCTACTATGACGCCATCAACGCTGATAGTTGGACTTACAATGCAGGAATGGTTGACAAATTGGGTGAGGTTGCCATAGCCACAATACACACAGTTTACACAATATACAGTTTACAGGCAGAAAGACAGAGAGACAGACACAACATTGTATCACAGAACATATATACACACCAAAGGCACTTAGTATTTGCAACAGGCTGTATTTGTGGTAGAAGTCACAAATGTCAAATGTAAATTTATATAGTGCACTATCGTCAAAACCTCTAATGCGCTCTACACGCTAGTACTGTGAAAACAAAAACGTCTTTAGTGACTGTCTGAAAATGTTTGCAGAACATTCCGGATCACATAGGTCATCAGGCAGTGAGTTCCAGACGGTCCAACAACAGAAAATGTCTGACGGCCATAAGTGCTGAGCCGATGACGTGGCACGGAAAGTTGGTGACTGCTCGCCGAATGCAGACGCTGTCGGAAAACGACGTCAGAGACTGGCGAGCAGTGGTCCGTCAGGTACCGAGGTGCTTGGATGTGGTGGCATCAGTACATCAGCATACCGAGCTTGTACTTCACTCGGTCTGGAACGTCAAACCAATCAGGCTCGTTGTGCATGAGATCCGTCAGACCGTGATCGTATTTCTGTGCGCCACTGACAATGCGTGCGGCCACGTTCAGCACTCGTTGTAGCTTATCTGTTACATTCTTTGGCGCCCCAATGAAGATTGCATTGCAGTAATCCACGCAGGATGACACGAAGGCATGGACGAGTGTCACAGCTGAGTCAGAATCAAGTGACCTTCGAATACGACGGAGTTGTCAAAGTCTGAAAAATCCTGCTGCACAAACATTGCTGACCTGCTTATCCAAACCGAGGTCAGACGAGATGGTGACACCGAGAACACGAACGTGCTCGCTAGGAGTGATGGTGTAATCTCCAAGATGCAGACTCGGACTGGAAAAATCAAGTAGTGACAGACTGTGCTTTGTACCGGTCCACAGCAGCTTTGTCTTGTCTGCGTTGAGCTTCAATCAATTAGCGGACATCCAGTCACCGATGTCGGTCATGCAGTGTTCAAGTAGTGCAACAGCTGAAGCTGTGTCGCAGCGATCATGGTGTACATATAGCTGAAAATCGTCGGCGTACACAAGAAAATTGATTCTATGTTTCTTGATGTTTGTCGGGGAGGTCGGCAGTGTACAAAATAAACAGCCACGGACCAAGCACCGATCCTAGCAGGACGGAACAAAAAAATGGCAACTGTACACCATACACCATACACATTGCCACCATACACGACTTGAAATTTCTCTCCGACAGATATGACCGGAACCATTCGAGAACGTCGTCATGCAGACTGAACTGACGCTGAAGTCGGTCTAACAGCAAAGTGTGGTCCAGTGTCAAAAGCAGCTGTCAAGTCCAGTAGACAGAGGCTAGACATCTGTCCACCATCTGCTGCAAACAGCAGATCGTTGTAAATCTTGGTGACTGCGGTTTCCATGCTGTGAAAGTGGCGGTACGCGGACTGGGTCTTCGGCATCAGGTCGTTTCCGTCAACGAAGGCTTGAAGTCGATGCTGGATGACCCTCTCTAATAACTTAAGAGAGAAACGACAAATTCGACACCGGCCGGTAGTTCTTTAGCTCACTGGCATCAAGACCACTCTTCTTAAGCAGAGGGCGAACAACAGCCTGCTTAAATTCTGCTGCCAAGCCAATTCACACCCGAGCCCGATACGGTTGCCACATATTTTTGTTGCATTGTGTGCTTGTATAATATTGTGTTGCACTTATTTTACTTTATTGTATTATTATTATATTAGCACTACATAAAGTACGTGCTAAAACACATAACACAGTGCAATTCGCATAGAAGTATTTTGTGACCGAAATGGTACGTTCAGCTCGTTGGGTACGTTGGTTCGCATACGCAGACCGCAAACTTGACATTAATTCCAGTTAAATTCACCTTAACTGGACTCAACTTTTTGTGAAAAATAATGAATATGATGTGACAATACATGTGTGATTATTTAGCAGCATCCAAACACTCCATAACGAAGGATTTTTGCAGTATTTTGTAACGCTGCAACATCACTGTTGCTATGGATGCGTTGCCGTGGCTTCGTCAAATGATCATTTAAGCACCGTGAGCTTGGTTTAAAAAGCCAAAATAGCACTACCACAGCTGTAATAGGTTTTGCGCATACTATGCCTTCGGCGTATATATGTACTGTGATTGTAATATAAGTGTGACTATTAGTATGGTTGACTAAAATCCAGGTTTAACCCAATAAGCCAACAAAATGGGTTTTTCAAAAGAAAAACCTGCGGAAACCCTGTTTTTTTTGTCTAAAACCTCGCTGGCTGTCAAATGGACTCACATTGCAGGAGTGGTTGATGAATCGCGCAAGGTTGCCATAGCGAGTAGCGTCGACGATGGCGTCGCCGTCGACTCGGAACAGATAACTGCTGCCGATGCCAACTGCCTCATAGCGCTTCTCACGCAAGTCAGCGACTGTCTGACGTATGACCTGTCCCACGTACTCTATTACCATCTCACCCTCGGCGATCGGCTCCAGCGCAAACAGACCCCAGTCGTGGATCCCGCTCTTGGCAAACTGCAGCTGCTTCTTGCGGAACTGTAGCAGACACAAGCCCCAAGTTCTGTGTAATATGAACAACACTGCATTATACCACTCTCAGGCTGTGTTCACATGAACACGAGTACGAGTCCGGCACAGTACAGGTTCCCGTATATGAGTTCCGGCAAACACCAGTTTGCATGTATTTCAATGGTGGCCGTTCTCATATGTACGAATACGGGTTACCTACAGAAATTTAAATTTCACCTGTACGAGTAGTTTCTGTGCAGGTCATGTTTTTATCCAACCCATGTGAAGTAAACTACCCGTAAATAACAATAATATAATGTACAAAAGCTATGGCGCATATTTGATGTCAGAACTGACGTCACTGTAAAATTATTCATCGTTATAGGTGCGCAGTTGGTAAAATTATCAGCGATGTGATGTAATATTGTTGTTTATTCGTGAAGCAATTCCGTGATTTGATTTCATTCAATATGGCAGACACGCATAGAGTTATCTGCTTGTACAAGTGACTGTAAATGTTCCGCTCGTACGACTGAAGCTTCTACGGGCCACAAACGAAAACCTGGACTCGTACTCGTACACGTGTCTATGTGAACACAGCCTTAGAGTGCAAACCTCTGTAAATGCTTTGTCATTTTTTGTTGCATTCACCAGGCAGCAACACTGTAGTTGACAGAGGTTTGCCCTATCTGCCAATGGATGAGAATAGTTCAATCCTATCCTGAATCCAGGTGCAGATCAAAATCAACATCAAAATCTAATCGCCCTTAACCTGGTCCATGTCTAACCTTCCTTGCATATTCCAGTCAAATCCCCTTTTAACTTTCTGAGTAATCCTGCTAACAAACTGACACAGACAGATATATAAATAAACAAATAAAAGCTGGATATCATATAACCTCCTTGGCGGAGGTAACAATAACTTAAATCAATATCTCAGCAGACATTAAAGGAAGGGATGTCATAGAGGATTGGCAACAGCACTGATAGATACAACATTGCTGAATTCTTATAGGTTGTCTATGATAATCATTCTGCTATCAGTAATGGCTTGACCACATTTTACAATAAGTGCAGACAAGAGGTTTTAACCCTTCCCCTCCATCATTCATTCCCATGAAACCATGTCTAGTACAATGTCAACTTAATACATCCAACAGTTGCAGTGTTTTCGGCAAACCTGATCCCATCTAATAAACTCTACATGTCTATGCTGCAAATATGCTATATATTTTAGCATATTTTTTTAACAGATTCCATACATTTCGCTTCCAAAGTGCATATTAATAGACAAAATTTCCACTATTCCCACACAGTACCTCACAGATACGAACCACACGGCTTCTCCACGACCAGTCCCACAGCATGGAACACAGCAACATTCACGACTCGAGATCTGTTCTCAACTTGTCATCAACGTCCTGTTTCTGCTGTCAGCTTAAGAGAGTAGTGTGAACCAGCACGTTTGTGATAGCTATTTGCCGTTTGAATTGGACAGACATAAAATATTGTGCTGAAATGAACTGAACAGTAATAGAATGGAGCAGGAGCTATGTCTGACCTTGAGCTGGTTAAACTTGAGTAGGTCGCCGTAGTCCTCGCCCTGTGAGGACAGAATACTCAGCCATCGCCTGCTCTCTGACCGTGCTTCTCTCGACAAGTGCACCTTTGATCAATCATTCATTCAATTAAAAAATCAATGAATAAATTAACGAATCAATGAATAAATAAATAAATAAATATATCAATAAATAAATTAATAAATTAATGAATGAATGAATAAATCAATCAATTGTTTGCTCAATGAACACACCAACTAGTGATGATTCGATATATCACAAATACTGATATATCGTTTTCGATATCGATATATCGTATCATATTGTATCGTCAGAAAAAATATTAAATTTTTCGATATATCACGATATTCAAAAATAGCGCGATATATTGCGATATTTTTTATAATATCGTGATATTTTCTACAGATTCTTCACTACCTATACTATGTGACTGGAAAGAAAGATTACAATGGGGCATGTTAATGGTGTCGTAATTACCTCCGCCAACGAGGTTATGTTTTTGCCAAACTTTGTTTGTTTGTCTGTTTGTCTGTGTGTTAGCAAAATAACTCACAAAGTTATGGACAGATCTTTCTGAAATTTTCTGGGAATGTCGGGAATGGCAAAAACTACCAGTGATTCAATTTTGGGGGTGATTCGGAAGGAATCCTGGATTCTGGATCACTTTGAAATTTTCGTTACCATTGCTTTCAATGGGGCATAAGGGAAACTGCTGCTAAACCGAAGATGGTGCTGCAACCTGGCGAACAACATTGCCTTGGCGGAGGTGTGCGGGCTCTGACTGCTTTCTAGTTTAACTAGTTGTAATATAATTTCCCCTAGAGACATACCGGTAGGCCTACTTTTATTATCTCAATAGAGCACACTGCCTTGCTCATTGTTTACTTCTTGTTTTTATGCATGCATAAAACTTACATATTTACTATGTAAAAATATCGATATCGATATCACAATATTTTGTAAAATATCATATCGATATCGTATCGAAACTGCAATCCTGATATCAAGTCATCACTAATACCAACCAATAAACATTTGCAGAAAAGATGTTTACACCAGCAAGACATGCCAGGCTCATTACAGAATTAAGTCTGCCTAACTAAACTAAAGCTAACAACAACAATTTACACAAGCACAACAACAGTTTAAACATTTGCTCTGATGATAAACATCTAAGAGATTTGGCAAAATCAACAGTCCAAATCATATTAATTCCAACCTACGCAGCTGCAGATGACATAAGTCTGTTTTGATGACTGCATTCACAAACACCAGGAAGTAATTTCATGAATCATCTCCTCTGTATACATTTAATGGCCTCATAAGTCAATATCCTCGACAGTATACAGTGACCACATAATCAAGTTATACTCAGCAACTGGTCTCACACAGACTTAGTAAGCATGAACAAGCAGATCAATGTCTCTTAGAGTCTAGACTCAAAAGTGTCAGGTTTACCCAGTTCACGCTTTCGCAACGATATTCACGTATATGAGCATATCTTGTGAGTGTGATGTGCCTCGATAGTCTAGGGGTTAACAAGTCGGACCCAATGATTGCAAAGTTAAAGGTTCGACTCCCGGCCAGTCTGCTATCAGGTAACAATCCTGGGCAAGTTGTTCACACACCACAGCCTATTGGTGCGATGCCCCAGTTTGGTGGCCCTGCGGACAAAGTAATCAAATCAAAAATCTAAAACCTTCTTCTTGATGTCTCGGCCTGGATGTTCTTGCTCGATGCCTGTCTCTCCGCTGGCAGCGGCGTCCGCCTGGTGCACTCCACGCGTGTGAACCAGGTACGTCGCCTTCTCCTGGTAACTGATCTTGTAGTAACCTTCCGTCCGTGCACAGCCTGAAACATTCATTCATCGACTACTGCCACTGAATTATGCCAGATCTAGTGCGAAACCATAGCTGAGTTACAAGAGACCAAGATTACTCCAAGTCAGCCACATGCCACAGATGCGGCTGGTCTGATGAAACAGTAACACATGTACTGACTGAGTGTCCAACGCTACTGTGGGTTCGACTCCTGGTCGGAGCACTATAAGGTAACAGCTCTGGGCAAGTTGTTCACACACAATGCCTCTGTTCAACAAATAGTATAACTTAGTACCAACCAAAAAGTGGTGATGTTCTGCAGCTGGGAAGGTAACCATAGGTCTGGAATCACATGCGCCAAAAACTATGCACCTACGGGCTCAATGCCATCAACAAGAAAATAAGCACCCCACACCTCTTATGGTCTGATTGGGGCATGAACCAGTTTACCTTTCTACCTTACTGTCATTGTGCCAAACTTGTTCAAAGGTCCATGGCCACGGTCAAACTCACTCGCGCAATTTCTGTCATTTAAATTAGACATTTAACCTCGCATATATAATATGTCGATTTGAGCTTCATAAATATATGAAATTAATGCATGAATTCAAACGATATGTGGCATTACGTTACATTATGCGAAATATTCTAATCTATCAGTGCCCGCAGTGACGTCATAACCCTAGCCCATATAGATCATGAATATTAATGGCTAGCCGACGACGCCATCATTCTAGGCTAGGCCATAGCCTATAGACGTCATGAATATTAATTCATATAGACGTCATGAATTAATATTCATGACGTCTATAGGCTAAACTCATGACGTCACTGCAGGTCACCATGGCGGCGCGTTTTCTACGTCGTTTTCGTAGATCGTCGACTTCAAAAGTAAATTTTTCCGTGTTGACGTAACGCTAGACGCCGATATTACTGTCAAAGTTATCATAAAATTCTGCACTTTCAGGAAAACGGATAAAATGTATATGTTAATTTTGGTGACCACGGACCTTTAAACCGGCACAGTCTATAAGGCACTCTGTGCCAAATGCATGAATTTTCACAGCACAAGTAAACAAAAATGCAATATTTGTACCAAATTAAATTGCAAAAGCAAAATTCACTATTCATAACACTTACAGATCAACCGGAAACAAACCTACATGAAAACCAAAAAATGTAGCATTTTGCATTTTGTATGAAAATGCATAAAAGTATCAACATCACTGTACAAAAATATTAATATCAAAGTCTGAAGTGGCAGAAACTGGCAAAACTTGTTTCTGCTGCACCGTTTTAAACCAGTTTCAACCACGGCTGGTTTTTGGCAGAAATCTGCCAACCCTGAGAGCAACTCTGCTAAATGAAAACAAAGTAAAGAAAAGACTGCTTGACCTGTAACGTGGTGGCCTGAATGATCATCCAGCATGTTAGCTTTCCGTCGTTTGCGTGGCGGCGGCTGCGGCAACTGGTCAATGAAGAACGTCGGTGGATGATCAACCCAGTGTGTGTCGTTCAGCCAGTCCGTCTCCGTACTGTCAAACTGCAGCAGCTGCTCGTAGCGCCGACGTAGGAACATCATGTCCTCAGCATCGACGCCAGCCAAGATGAATTCTAGCAGCGTCATTATCTCTGACTTAAGGTCACGCGGCTGGTACTGCGGTGGTCGAGGTGGCGAAATCACAGCAACTGGTGGCAGAATGCTGGACAGTTCGCGAGACCCAGAAACATTGGTGACGTCGGTGAGTCGGCGCTTTCTTCGACGTTGGGTCGGACCAATGACAGCAGCTTTGGCCACTGGGGAAGGCAGAACGTCATCCAATGATGGGAGGAACGGGACGCAGTAGCAGTGGTCAATGGCGATGCTCTGCGGAAGTGTTGGCACAGATGCGGGTGGTTCGGCACTAACTACGTCTGTCGTCTTGTAAGATTCCCCCCGGTCATCAGGCGGCGGTGCAGGTGGTGGCTCAGATGTCGAGAAGTAATTGTGCTCAGAGGCTGGCGTCTGTTTCGATGGAATAACCTCAACCACTGCTGCTGTCGACATATCTTTCTTGCTTGTTTCCACCGCCAGTCGTTCTAATCGCACCGATGGCAACATTGTATCAACCGGCGACTTTGTTTTCATCTTTGGTTCCATATCCGGAAGTTTGCTGACACGATCGGCAATGTCGCTGTTATCGTCGTCTTCGTGCAACACTTCCCGCCGTTTGTCTCTTGTGTCGGACGACACAGCTGTGGAGGAGGCGGGAACAAAGCTGTCATCATCATCAACATCACTCGGTGCTGTGTCGGTCGACTTTTCATCATCACTCAGTTCTCCATCATCTAACCTGTGCCATAGAACAGCAGACAGCATGCGTAGGAGTGAGTGAGTGAGTAGAGTTTAACGTCCCACCCGACACAGTATAGTCATTTCGGGGATGGCCTCTGCAGGCAAAACTGCACATACACACAAGAACGGAACAAAAAGTTTAAAAGTTTAATCTTTACAAAAAGTTTAATCTTTATAAAACACAAAACACAAAAAATGATGGAAACCTAAAACTGTAAGAACTGCCGATTATAATTGTGCATATGTATCAAAAATGGCAGTTCTAATAATCTTCCGTTATCCTCCAGACAGTCATCAATCTCATAATGCTGTCTGCATGTGTAGGAGCACATGGTCTAATGGTTGGTGTCGACTCACTTGTAACTTACAGGCTATAATTCTATTCTCACCGCAAGTCATTTGCAAGCAACCTTGAGCAAGTTACTAACCAACTGCAAGCTTTGGTCAACTCAGCCTCCTATCCTACCCTCAAAATTTTGTCAGTGGTCTGAAAACAGTACTTTCGAGGCCACCGTGGACAAAAAAGTAATAATAATTATACCTATCGACAGTGTGGTCAGTGACAGTGTCCGATATCTTCTGGTTGTCACCAGCAGCTGGTAGTTGTTGTCTGGTGGCAGCATCATCGACTGAAGAAGCTTTGTCAGACTCCGCAGCCTCAACATCCACATCCTCATCTTCATCACCTGCGAACCCACCACAATCTGCATCATCACTAAGGCCCACAGTTTTTCACGGAAAATTTTGCCAAGCTCTCCAGACCAGTTCGCAAAATTCTGTGGCTCACCGCGACAAAATCATCCAAATTCCACGTCTCACTGCAGCCTTATGTCTGTGAGCAAACTAAGCTCCATCCTGTTAAGAAACTTCGGTTACTGAAGGCTGGCACTGCACTCAGTTATGCTAGCAACATAATAAAAAATTATCCATCTTTTTCTCTTTTCAAAAGCGTGGTCTGTCAAGTCGCATTGTGTTTATTTACAATTGAGGCATATTGCGATGATTACTACTTATTAGTAGGGCTCACAGATCTAGGCAGTTCAGTTGCATTTTTCCATGACATAAACTATTTAATTACATTATCAAGCTGGTGATCGTACTAATCATCGGTCATTTCTCAACTTCTGCTAAATTCCATGGAAATATCAAAATTCCGTGGAAAAGGGCAAATTCCACGGCTTGGCTCGAAATTCCACGGCAAGCAGAAAACTGTGAGCCCTAATCATCACTAGGGCTGCCACTGACTAATTTTTTAAATGGATTAATCTCCAAAATAATCTCCAAAAATTAACCAGAATTAATCGTTAATTTCCACTAACTTTTTGTCATCAATCAGAAAGATCACAATGCAGAATTCAACTACTGGTTGTTGCTATCTTTTGCAAACTGAAGCAAAATCGAAAAATGACGATGATCTAGTACACAAATAGTTTAGTCAAAGTTCACAATGTGCAGACTGTTGAACTAAGACTGAAAAACTAAAAAATCTTGAGGATATGTCCTATGCATAATAAGCACCTGTCAACAATCCATCAGAAATGTGCAGATCAGTGATGTTAGTGCTCTTACAAAGTTCAGAATTTCAAAGCAATTTTTATCAATTAAAAATATTGTGATCTGGTTTTTTATTTGTTAATGACCGATCAATTAATCAATCGATAACTTTCGCAGCCGTGATCTTTACCAGTGTCAGCAGCAGGAGCAGCAGCAGGAGCAGGACCTGGGGAAGTTGCTTCATCATCAGTGGGAGACGGAGCTTTACGGGCCGGTGAGGTGTCATCTCTTTGTAGAGCTGTTGCTGATTCGCCCGCAGCTGAAACCCTGTCATCATTTGCCTCTCCATCGTCACTGTCGTCGTTGCCGATAGACTTACAATCGACGTCTTCATCTTCATCGGCTGCAGAGACTGCCACGTTCTCACGCTCCTCATCTGATACATACAACAACAACGACAAAAGTAATATGGCAATAGGCAGAATTGCTCGCTGGTAAACCTATGACCTATGTCTTCACTTTCATTGACTGGAAAGACCACCAAGTCCTCATGCTTGTCCTCCACGTCGTCTGATACAAACAAAAAACAATATTGGTGCAGGTGATCGGGAAATGCATCTCTGATATCACTGATGCCAACAGGAAAACCAAATTCCCACTTCAGTAGCTGTCCATGTCCCTGCTGACCGGAAATTGAGATCAAAATGGCAAAAACATTGTACCTACAGTTGACTATATGGCAAAACGTCCTAACACAAACTACAAAGATCTTCAAAATGCTGCTTAAATATTTATTTCATTACATAACAAAATATACCAAACAAATATGGGTGTTACTTAGTACAAGATTGCGAGAGGCATTTCTCACATGAACGAAGATAGCAGAGAAACTAAACTGACGAACCAGAAATACTTAAAAATAAACGTGGTAGACATATCTACAAATTCATCTCTTAGACATGAAAAACCAGACAACTGTCATAAGACGCGAATGTGTGTAGACTGCAAAGAATATGTAGGTCAACGTTCACCTCAGCCCCTTACCGCACTATCACCAGAATATTAAAATAACACAATATATTATAAGAATTTCACTTAACCTGTTCTAGAACAGCAAAGAACCTCTCCAAAGTGCTGCAGTATGTCCGAATTTTCAGCGGTCTCAAGTACAAAACTTCATAAGTAAAACTTATAATCAACTCGAGAACCATGACACTGTCAACAGTGTACAAAATACGTAATTTACAAAAAAATCGTTAAGAAAACATAGGAGAAGTTAGGAAAAAGTTAACGGTCCCATAACTGGGTTGCAGTTATCCAGATATTCAGCTGGATCCGAATCTAGACCACCCCTAAAAATAAATAAATAAAAGAAAAGCTACCATCGCTGGGCCTGTCGGATGTCTCAGACTCACTGCTGTAGATGACTTTCTTGGACGGTCGAATGCTGGAGATGATCTCATCATCCTCAGACTCAGACAACGAAGACTCCTCCTCCTCTATTGCTGACAACACGTCTTCATCCTTCTCATCTAATGACAGCATACAACAAAATAATAAGTAGTTAAGTGATATTGATAATAATAATCGTACTAGCCACAGCAATGTTCATTGTGCTGTCATGATAGCACCACCACTGCAAGAGTTCACCCGGTTCATTTGGCGAGTGGAACACGAGCACCAGGCGGCCACCGACCTATGGACCAGGCCAATCAGCTTAAGGAACAGATTTGCCTAAACTGACAGCTTACAGTACTACACTCACCATCACCATTTATTACTACTCAGCCTGAAAGCTGACTCATTTTACCATCCCACGCAGGCTAAAAGGCTGAATTGGCCTAGCTGGCTGACTTTGCTTTGTACTAAGATGGTTTACCTGCCCAAAGTCACCCGATTTTGGCTTCACAGCCATCTACGACTTCACAGCTCCGTTTACTTCCTTTGGCTACATCGAGGATGTGCATTAAAGTCCAAGTCGCATCAGTTTACGTAACTGTTATAAAGCACTAATTGACTTAATCAAATGTTAATTTGTCAATATTTATTAATCTTCCTGTTGCCAGTGTTAACTTTATACCGTAAGAACAAAGTGTAACGTAGATAAATGTGACGAAAGTGTGACGTCACAAACAACTATTAGTGTCAATGTAGCATTCGACAGAATTTGAACGCTAGCAGTGTCGACGGATGCATGGTACCGAGCGAAAAGACTTTGCTTGTATTTCAAGAAGTCACTGTCATACCGAAAGTAGGCTGACAGTATGCCATTTCCATTGCACCAATCGCCGACAAATTCCAACTTTCGCTTCCGGAATGCAAGCGAGTTCCCCTCTCTGAGTGCACACCGCATCAATGCTACGGCTAGCTCATGGTGTGTTAATTTTCTCGCAAGCTGCAATACATGCTATAAGCAAAGCGTTGTTCGTGACGTCATCATTCCGTTCACACAACATTATTTTTATTAAAACTGATGTAAAGTGATGTTTTTATTTCAACTAATCAGCGTATTATTAATTAGCATTACACTCTACACCTATTTAGCCAATATCGTTTTTTTCCTGCAACTTGGACTTTAAGCCAAACCAGTATAGACTCAGTGCTGAGCAGATGTAACAGCCTGCCAACCACAAAGGTAACATAAAGAATCAAGTAAGTGATAAAAGGGACAGAGAGTGTGTGTGAACCTGAGTCATCCTCAGCAGGACTCTGAGCACGCAGCTTCTGATGCTCATCATCACCATCTTCTTCTTCTTCTTCTTCCTCCGCAACTTCCTCATCTTGATCTTCATCCTCAAGATCTTGTCCCTCGTCCTCATCCCCCCGCTCATCTACTGGAGGTGGCGTCAGAACTTTCTTCTGCAAACAATGTAATCTATATAACTCTTTATCCACCACAACGATGCAAACAAACAAGACTGAGAGTGAGACAGCACAGATGTGAGGAGGAGAGTAAAAACACAACTCACAGTTTCACAACCACCCAAAAACAAAAAGCTCTCTATGGAAACCGATAGCAGAGCTATGAAGCATCACCTGCCAAATAAGATCACACAGTGTTATCTGTGATCCAACACAGGTAAATAAATGCACCACGCCTCAACCCCAGCCAGATAGACCAATACTCGACTTGTCCACTACACAGTGATGGAAGGCTGAATTGACCTCAATGATGGTTATATATGAAGATTCCATTTACCTGTCTGCAGACAGTCACCCATCCAAGCAATAACTATCTGATAGCGACTCAACCGGAAGTCAAACCCCTGATCTCTTGATTCTAAATTCAGTGTCCTAACCGCCTAACCGTTATGCTACTATGCCCTCCCCCTCTCCTTTAGCCATACTAGATACAACTGGGATTATCCATATTGGATTCTCAGCCATACATTTCTCTGGGCAAAACCTTGGCATCTAAGTAGGTCGTCTGCAATGACGTCACGGCCTAGCAGGCAGCAGCCTAGCAACCTAGCACTAAGCTAACAGGCTAGCACTGGCCACCTAAGCAGGTGACGAGGCAAGATGGCTGGCGTTTAGTTAGTGTCACATCTTTATTACAATCATTTCTTTTGACAATAGGCCTAGTAGACGTTATACAGCATATGTAGATGAATCAGCAGCTGGGGTGGATTTGGTGAACAGGTTGGAATGTTGCTTTTGTTTGAAATGTTGCAATCGGTTATACCCCACCTGGCCGCTAGTTTACTGGCCATAATGGATCTGTGCTGTGTCTACGACACAGCTTAGAACTAGGCTACCTCTCCCCCCTGAATCAACATTATTGTATTGTGTGGTGGTCCTAATAGCCACCCCAGCATGTCTTGCTTGTCCATCCATCACACAAAGGCTCCTAAACTAAAACTAAAACTAAAAAGCAAAGAACCAACACTGGTGTGAACATTTCCAGGGCACAAGTTAATGGCATGCCAATTTTCAGCTCCAACAATCACAAGTCACAGAAAATGAACTTATCTTTCATTTCAATCTGTCAACTAAACATCTACTGGCTCCAGTAGACATATCATCTGAATCAGCATGTCATCCTGTATGCTACCAATTACTTTCTATCACACTCCCGGTGTCAGTAACAGCGATAACAGAACATACCCTGAATGATGGCATCTTGGGCATTGCTCCACGGAGTCCGAGTAAACCACCGCCACCAAAGCCCAAACCAAACCGACCAGACTCTGTGTTCTCAAACAGAGATGCTAAAGACATCGATGTGATGTCGGCAGCTGGTTGCTTAGACATGATGCCAGACGTTGAACCTTGACTTGGCTTAACTGAAGTCGATGCAGCATTCTGGCTGGCGGTGACGGCCGACGGTAACTGACTGGATAGAAGTTTTTCTGCTAGCTGGTTCCCGGACTGCGCACGATTTAACGACGTCGGCTGAAATAAACAACAAATATCACTACAGTTACTCCATCTCATCTACTCTGTGACGTTTGACTGTCCGATGGTTTGTTAGCAGAATTGCACAAAAGTTAGAGGCAAATTTTTAAACATGTTTATTGTTTCATTATTAGGTGTTCATGTGTGCATTGCCTAGAAAGGATATCCCCAAAATGACATGTGTTGAAGGGGACGTTAAACCTCTACACACTCACTAAATCTCATTTAAAAAGTCATCAATAATGGTGAATTGTAATTCAAAATGTCATATTCAGCTAATCTTATGTTTTCTGAAGACATGATGCAATAATCAAACTTTAATGCTAAGATAAATAATTAATAATTATTCAGAGCATATTCTGCCGCATGAAACCAACAGAAAACCATGAATTCAGACTCATCACAGAAACTGTTGGCATTCCTGCAAATAACAGCCAAAAGTGTCTGTTATTCCACATACTACAAGCAAACGAAAAAATCTTTCAACTTGCTGAATAAGAAAAATCTAACAAAGTACACAGCAATAAACAATGTTAACAGTATAAAATACGATATAATACAAAAAAGATTTGTGCTGAGAAACTGACAACCAGACTGCCAGCTTAAAAAACTAAAACAAACTGAAAATATTTTAAATAGAAATGACATGAGAGAAAGTGAAATAAAAATATTGTTATGTAGTTAACATAACTGAATTAAGTCACAGAAACAGATGGTTATGGGACAGCTGAAAGCCTGAGATACTAGAAACTAAAATGGGAAGAAAAATAATAATTGAAAGTGAAAAAAACTAAAATAACTAGAAATTTGGGGCAAAGCCCAATGTGAGTCCGCCCGACGCCCTAAGTCCGATTGGGGGAAATTAGAGGGGGGGCGGTAAAATTTTCCCGGCATCAGTCACGTGGCCCGAACTCAAATGCATTGGCATACGCCGAACGCGCATTGTCGACTTAGGGTAGGTCAACATGAGCGCCTATAACTTTGTTCGTACTGGACCGAATTTCACAAAATTTTTTTTGTTCAACACCGAAAAGATCGTTCTCGTCAACGCCTTTTAGATTTTGTCGCTATCTTCATCGATTCCAGAGATATTTGCGGTCAAACTCGAAAGTTGTCGTAAATCGCACCGATTTTTGAACGTTTTTTGCCCCCCCAAATTTTAAGGGGGCGGTGACGCCAAAAAGTTGCACCCGCGTTATCGCCCCCATCTAGCAGCACGTCACGTGGCAAAGTCTCATGAAGCTACTCCCTTTGGCTCCAAAGATCCTTCATCTAATATGCTACATTTTAAGGCAATTTTTGACTCCCCTTTGAAAAATGTTGTAAGAAGGGCCCCGTCCCCGGTGGGGAGGGGGTGCGCTACTAAAAATTAGTCATTCTCTAGCGCCTGTAAAAATTTGGGGGCGCAGCACCCCCTAGGAGCTGAAATATGGCCTTCCGAAAAATTTGATTTTGGTGGGTAAACATTAGCCGCGTAATCTCTGATGTTAGTGGACTGAAGTTCACACAATTTTTTTTATTCAACGTGGAATTAACTGTATTTG
>Ga0056128_1002215_pt1 | contig 22814 bp, 10 predicted proteins | sample WorMetLIZISLAND2_FD_71113 | JGI IMG/M metagenome (GOLD analysis project Ga0056128, IMG submission 71113) | Marine gutless worms symbiont microbial communities from Max Planck institute for Marine Microbiology, Germany - Olavius geniculatus... ... | reverse complement strand
AACCCTGCAGGAGTTGAGCCACGCTGCCCTAGATAGGCAGCGGTGGGCAGCGATAGTAAGAATGGCGTCAGACACCAACGGGCATTGAGCCCACGGTTGTCGATGATGATGATGATGAACAAAAAGAATTGCAACTGCAGTGCTGTAGACATGCGCCATTGTTTATCGCAATTTTATAGCCTTACGTCGTCTACATTTGGCTGATAGTATTCATTCTGACATCATAATTCATTCTGACATCTTCATTGCGACTAGGTCATTTTATGACGAAAAAAAGACTAACATGACATAGTTCTGCTTTATGATCAATAAGTAAATGAAAAAGCAAACACTGTAAACGAATATGTCTAAGCCACAAATGTCATGCTAGATAGTATCGCTCTAACTGCATCTACAGTATGCACGGCGCACGCCTGCACAAAACGTCTCGACGAGACGCTATGGCCCGAGACCCGAGACGAGACCTACTGGGCCGAGACCCAGACATATTCCTCCGAGACCGAGACGAGACGTTAGTACATCTCGAGACTGTCTCGAGACCAAGACGTCTCGACCGAGACTACATCCCTGATCGTAAGTCAACATTTCGTGCAGTTATACCCCGTTTACACGATTGAGCAAACATCGAGCTGGCTCGTCCAGCTAACGTATCCAGTTCGTCGAGCCAACTTGATCGTGTAAACGGGGCATTCACCGGAGGAAGTCGGTTCGCGTTTCTTGCTGGTGATGATTAAGCTACTGGCTCCCTCTGGTGAATGTAACTGCACAAAGTGTACGACTTGTGATTGCACCGGTCTATGGATAGAACATGGACTGCGTCCAAAAAACAGAAGCAATTTTAATAATTTGAGTCAGGTGAGAACTCAAACGGTCATTTGATAACCAGTTGCATCAAAAACAATCGTACCAAAATTATTAAAATTCGATTATCCTTCTTTAAGTCACAATCGATAATAATCGGGGATGTTTTTGACGTTTTTTGTTCATTTTAACGCATATTCTGCTTGTTCTGCATTTCCCAGGAAGTAGGCCACGAGGTCTACAGAAACACACGTTGGGTGAGGCGGGAAATTGAAGTCATTTGATGGATAGTGTTGTGAAAGGAATATTCGTACCAGAAATTATTAAAGTTGCTTAATCCTTCTTCAAGTTGCAATCGATAGGCCTAATGCCATGGATGTTTTGGGGACACAATTTAGATAACCTTGTGTGTTTTGTTCCTACGCAACTAATCTGTACTAGGCCTAACTAATAAATGCAGATAAACTGTGAAGAAATGGCTTTGTGTCTTATTTGTGATTAAATTACTTGAATTGTAATTGAATTGAATTTACTCACCTTATCTAAAGTCAGGGAATGCATGTCTGCTTAGACTGCACCCGGAGCAACGAAGAAAAAGGTCGAAGCCAAAAAAATCTCTTGAATTATCTTTAGACAAAAATTGACGACTCAGTCGCTGACAGTGTCTTTGGTCGATCGACGCGTCACAATTGGATCTAGACTTACTACACTCAATAGGCCTACTACACCGGTTTGATGTTTAATAACAGGCTAATGCGATATTTTAATTAGTCATCATAGGCACTTTTAAAATCATGATCACATACGATGCTGCAGGCCTATATCTAGAAAGCCCTATAATTTTAGCATGTTTTTCCAAACGAACTTTTTCTTGTTATTCGTTATTACTGTCTCTTAGTTAAGTTATAAGGTTTTTTCACGATCCAGCAAACGTCCAGCAATTAACACGTGTATTTTTAATACATTTGCTGGAATGCTGGACGTTTGCTGGATCGTGTAAACACCCTATTAGTAAAACAGAACTACACCGTGGTCCATAAAAACGTGCCACTTTTATTTTTTTGAATAGCTCCGTGCAGTATTAGCCGATATTAAAAATTTTTGGTGTGCAACATCACGAAAACAACTCGACGCAAATGACTGTACTTTGGCCACTTCACTTTAATACTGTCGCTACACTACCTTGTGAAATGCAGGTTGTTGAGCCAGCTGTTTGCGAGTAGTTTGCCGCTTGCATTCGCGCTGGAGGAAAACATTTTGAGCCTCTGCAGCTCCGCATATTGGCGCTATATAGGTTTAAATATGATTAGTATTAGTATTAGTGATGTGACTTTTTAAGATACCATAGTTGCCATTCGTGCTTGTCGCTTTTCAGTTCATCACTTCTGACCCGACTCATGTGCTATCCTGTATGAATTCAGTGTTGTAAGTGGCCAAACTACGACCTCTGCATTTCACAAGGTAGTGTGGCGACAGTATTAAACTGAAGTGGCCAAAACTACAGTCATTTGCCTCAAGTTCTTTCCTGATGCCGCGCGCCAAAAATTGTCAAAATTGGCCCACAGAGCTATTTAAAAAATAAAAATGGCACGATTTTATGGACCATGGTGTATAGACCTAAATGCGTGTTCAAAACGACTTGACACCAATTAATCGACAATCTTGAGCTGATTAGGCCTGATATTTTACGTCAGGAAAAGAACTAAAGTTTCAAACGTTTATTCAGAATTAAAGTTTTCGGGGAAGTACTGTGTCTGATAAGCGTGGACCGCCTGCTGAAGAAAACTGATTTCACTGGTGTGACAGAACGTCTGATGGACAGATCAGTTTGCATGTCGGAATTTCGGAAACATCAAACTTGTGGAGGAGCTCATCTGCCGTAACAGAAGTGCTCTGCACGCCTACAAAAATCTGTACGAAGTTGGAAGAGAGATGAATATTTCACGGTCGCCTGTTCTTCGATTGAAAATCTACAGACGATTGTCATTCGATAGGCCTAGATAGGTAAGGCGACATTTTATCGCGGAAGGTAATGATAACCAGAAATCTGAGCTAATGCTTATGAGACGCGCGAGAGCCTAAAGCAGTTCCTGTTCACAGGTAAACTTCGTCTATCTCCATCCATTTCGTCGCAATTCACTCTTTTGCAGCCAAAAATCGCCACAAATCACTAAAAACCCCTATTTTTAAGGTTCAAGGTCAATCAAGGTCATCAATGTTGATAATCCTAAAAAAACTCGTCGCCTGTGCTTGTTATTTTAAGCAGCATGTCTGTGCCTATCTGCAACCATTTTCACGTTACACGAGCCAATAACGGTAGAATAACGCTTTTAAGGGGGTGCCCCTCTTTCTCCCTTTCGTCCGTGGGGATTCCCTTCACCCAGTGGCATGAAATTTTGTCACAAAATACTAGAGACTCTAAGCTATCATATGGTGGAAACCAGAAGTCTCTATCTCAATCTGGGCTCCGATCGGTACCGGGTTGTGACAGACATCAAGACAGAATTACTATAGCTAATACGCTAGCTCTCGCGCGTAAAAATGAAATAACGTTGATTTGGGACAAATTTGGGCCGGTCTGGTCAACACTTCTACAGTTACAAGTCGCAGAAAAAAGATGACCCCGTTTTTGACCCACTTCTGTATAAAGGTCACGTATAGGCCATGGTGCGTTAACTTCAGGGCAATTATGGGCATATACGTGCAACAGTGTTCATATTTTCCAAAGATTCGCAACGATCATCTGTTCCAAGATGCATCGCTAAAATTCATTAGAAGTGTTGTTACACATATCTGCAGGTTTTATGTAGTTTAATGGCAATGCAAAATGCAAATTATTTGCGACAAGACTGACTGCTTTTGTAGCATTTATTTCAGTCAACCGCACGTGTTGAAGAAAAAAAATCAACCTGCATTAACGTATACACGGCACAAATACTGCAAAATCTTCATTACTATCAACAAAATAGTACTAAACAGTAAACGTCTCGTTTTTACGACAGTCAGTAGGCCTAAGTCGAATTAACGCAAATGAAAGATGCTTAAATCATATCCATTAAAACGAGATTCAAACAATAGGCCTAAGAATTCTTCTAATCGAAATAAGATTTAATGCGAACAAGTCTAAGCAAAGAAAAGTCTGATATATATAGGCTTATATCAACTCAAAAAAACATCAAGTTAAAAAAACGGCAATAATGAATAACTTAAACTTAGTGCCGTTTGTTAATAAAACTGTTGGCCTATAGGCCTATAATGTACAATTCTAATGCCTATCGCAGGTCTAGAAAGCAAAGACGGTCTCGTTTCATAACCTCATAACCTCATAACTAGTAAAACTGGCAGATTTTAAAATTATTTTACTGCCCCCACCAAGCAGCAAATTTACAACTCGATCAATAAATCTCCAACGCTTCCCAAAACTAGACCTACCACTAGGGCCTATCTTGTGAGCTGTGACGCATATTTGCAACACAAACGTAAATTAAGTCGATTCTGATAGATTTCAGTCGACAAAAGTCACAAAACGCACTGGCTGTAGTTTTGGAGCTACCGTGTAGCTTTCTGGCATTTACTAGCCTGTACGAAGCAGCTGGATAACAATAGTTTAACGACAACAGCACACAGAATATAGCAACCACGAAAGTATTGTCTGTAATCATCTATCTACATGTCCATCTCTTAATTATACACATTATAAGTGACAACTATACGCTGCCAGCCGAGCGTAGAGATGTCAAACAACTTTGGATTTACACCAATCATATTTGTTGAACAGAATTATAACGAAAAAACAAAACAACAACAACAATAATGTTAATAAGTCAATAGGCAGTCTGTTGGCGATGTATTGGATTATTGCAACTATACAAGATCACTGACAGAAAAAAACGAATATAAACAGATAAAAAAACAGTGATGTTACGTTAGAAGCAACTGTTCAGCGCGGTTTCTCATAAATTTTGCTCCAACAACAAACTGTCCCAACCTGGAGTATCGCTGAAAAAAATATCGTGTTAAAAATTAAATGGTAGTAACGGTATACTGTGTCCGGTAAAAACGGACCCCCTAGACATCGTGCAATAAAAATGTCAAATCTGAACGAATTTAAATAAAGTTTTGTACACTTAATCCGCAATAACCTCCTGAAATGACTGCCAAATTTTGTTTAAAAATATTATTTCTTACCATAATTATTAAATGTTGAATATCGACAACAAAATATCGCCGTTGCCAATAGGATGTTACGTAAGTAAACCCTTGTGTACATATGCGCAACTTTAACAAACAGAATTTGATTCTGGCAAAATTTTACACCAACAATGCATCATCTATTGGCAATCAAAATGTTAAATTTTAGTTAAATCTATCGACGCAAACAATAGTTATAGTGGCTTTTGTGAGGTCGCCTCAAAACGTGAAGTGTCCAGTATTAGGCAACCGTTTGTTTAATCCTGACAGCGTCCACGGCTTGCTGGGAAATTGCGCGATAAACTTTTAGCACTATATTCTTTCTCTTGTCTCAACAGTTTAATTAAAACACGGTCGTCTGCAGAAAACACCATTTTGTTATTGCTTACGTTATTTTGATTGCGTCAACAAACGTCAATTCCGCTTGACTGCTTGACTGCGACTGCAGTAAGTAACGGGAACGCTGAAACGTCGAGTAAAGAAAACTGCGAGTAACAGCCAAGGACTAAATACGCCGAGTAATAGAAACGTTGAGTAACGGTCACGGATGAGCCTAGCACTTTCTCGGCGTCGTCGAAAAAACAACGACAAACGCGTACGAGAGAGCATGGAGATATTCCAGTGGTCGATATTCAAAACCCTACTTTCTGTTTGTAGTTAGCCATTGTTCGGACATTCCTGAAGTAAAGAGAACTCCGACACAAAGAAATAGAGTTGGGATGAAAGTGTCCAAGACGACTCAACAAACGTTGCCAATTCTCATTCGTCTGCTGCGTCTGTATTGACAGTATCTTCGACTTCATCGCCGTCAGATGACTTTTGCAACATTTGTTGGGCTAACCGAAAGCTAAAATTGTGTTTGTTGTTTGTGGTCAATAACGTTTCTGCACATGTACATGTACATGCACATTCATGTGCACATCAAATGTTTGCAACTACGAATAAATGTGGCATCTGCAGAAGAGAAATGGACTTGTTACTGCCTATTGTTAATTGATTAACTCCCGCATTTACACTTGCGGTTTCTATTATGTGCCACGCAAACAAACATCGCGCTATTTCAACTAGTCTATAATTTGTTTTAACATTACTGTTGATAAAATTTGTGCTTCAGGATTTTTCTTAGATATTAGATTTCTCAATTACTCGACACATCTAGTTCCTGGTCATTGGTCGACGTTTTCGTTACTTGGCATAAACAGTCAGTGACCTCTACTTTTCAGTTACTTAGCCTTTCCTAACCCTGTCAAACCCGTTACTCGACGTTTCTTTTACTGAACGTTTCAGTGTTACCTATGTAACGCCATATTGGTAACGGAGATATTTTGTGATCGATTTCAACATTTAATAATTTTGGAACAGAATAATATTTTTCAATGAAATTTGGCATTCATTTCAGGCATTTGTTTGAAATTAAGCGTACGAAACTTTATTCAAATTTGTTCAGATTTGACATTTTTATTGCACGATGTCTAGGGGGGTCCGCTTTTTACCGAATACAGTGTTGTAGTACGAGGTAGTACGTTGGTTTGGTAAAAAGTTCATCTGACCCGGCATGTTCAGTTTCAACACAATGATACGTGAGTCAAAAAACAGGCAGAAAAAAACATGCACGTGACAAAACAGCAAAAAGCTATGTCCATAAAATATGAAAATTATTTATAGCCGCACGATGATTCGGTATAAACATACTCTGCAGCTGGAAACTGGAAACGAATTCATACAACAATAGGCCTATACTAACCAAAGCAGAGACAAAACAAGCGTGGTTGTTGAAAAAAGGAATGTGGTATTGTTCTTTCGATAATAAATAAATATGTTAATGAAGAAGTTATTAGACCTGAAATGTTTGTAATAAAACTGGGAAATAAATAAAGTGCAGTGACAGTATTATTGTGTACACCATATACACCGTGTCTCAAAAAAACGTCCCACTTTGTAATTGTCCGTATCTTTAACAAATATTAATCGATTTTCAAAAATTTTTTACTAACACATTTTCTAGACAATTGGCAATAAACAATTATTAAACATCCCAACACACAGTAACCTTGTCTCTACACTACCTTGTGAAATATAAATGCAAGAAAAAAACTAACAACAATAGACAACACGCGTGTTGGAAGATGAAAGACTCTTTAGACGAAAATCGCAATGGATGATGTGTACGATACTACACTGTAATAGACCCGACTTTGTGGATATCTGGCGTATTGGACGTTGTGTTTGTTTCTGGCCTTCATGCTTTAGCAGGTCTAATAGTTCATCCTCAGTGGTCACGTTTTTCTCAGTACCTGCATGCTTCGATATGCTGGTCTCAAGCTTCCTGTTTTCCATATCTTTGCAGTAACGTGTCCAATCCTTTCGTTTTGCTGTTTGTCCTCAAAAAGTCTGCCGGAATTTTCCACAGACTCAATTTTTTAAACTCGTGTAAGTTCTTAGTCGAAGTCTTGTTCTCATTGCTAAATGCATGTTACATTACCGGTGTATTTTCACTGCATTAAAAATTATTATTCACAGTAATATCATTGCTTTTGTTTAGAAACACAAGAAATGCATCAAAAACTAAACCTTTAATACTTTTTACAGAAAAATTAGTCGAAAATTGTTTCTGAAGATAATTTTTGCATTTATATTTGCCTACTATGATTTTAGTGATTTTGGACAATTTAAGTTTCACATGGTAGTGTAACGACACAGTTCATGTGTTGTGGGATGTTTGATAACCACGTTACTGCTACTTGTCCACAGAGTGTGCCAGTAAAAAAAATTAAAACATCAGTAAATGTTTGACAAAGATATGGACAATCACAAAGTACGACGTTTTTTAAGACACAGTGTAATTTGTCAAAAGTGCAGCAGCCTATTATTTGCAGCAGCCTATAACGAAGACTATTGCACTTTGACCAACCATCTGAATTAACTTTTCACTGTTTCATGGTCAGAAATAAATTCTCCAGACATTCGTGCTAAATTGTTCCAATTCACCTTAAAAGTGTACACAGCTTATAGTTACAGCATTCTGGATAAGGAGTAATGACGAAACATGACTAGTGACATCGTGAATACATATGAACAGCAAATGTTAAGCCTATTTGAATGAGCTTGCCGTGAAAGTAAAAATAAAATTTCTGTCAATCTAATGCAAAAGCTGTTCCTGACGTTATTAGTCGCTTTATTATATAGCGAAATGCTGTGATAGACGTTTTTCGCATTGAATTTTTGTCCTTTATTCATCAACACCAGTCGGCGTGTTTGCGCACAGTAGGTAAGATGGAAGATTTTACCGTGGGAGGTTTCTTGGTAATTAGAGCCATAAAAGCGAAATGGAATGTGAAGTAAAATCGACTGAGAGTGTTTATCAGAAGTAAACTGCCTGCTATTAACGGACAACAGTATGGTGATGATGATGATAATAATGCCAGTTTCATTGTGATTCACCAGGAGACGTTAGCGTGTTTCATGGCGTCGCGGTAGTGGGCGCCGTACGAGGCCAGTCCGCTGCCGCCGTTTGACGAGTAGTAGCCGGCAGCCATGGCCGCGGCCGCCGCTGCCTGGTGGTAGGACATGGAATGTTCGTACATTCCGGCCGCCGCGGCACCGGCGTAGTGCAACGGCTTAATGGCCGCCGAGAGCTGCGAGTGATGGTACGAGTGGTGATGATGTAGGTGCTGTGAGTGCTGACCGTGATGCTGTGATGCGGTGGGGTAGAACCCGTCGGGGTGCTCGAGGGCGTACTGCGACACTGCCCCGGCGAGCGCGTCCTGCGGGGACACCGACGACGGCGGGGTCATGGCGTACGCGTCACCGCCGTACCCGGACAGACCGTAGCTGGCCACGTGGTTGAGCGCGGCGGCCGAGGGTGGAGTCTTGGCCGTCGAGTGAGCTCCAGCACCGATGAATGCCGATTCGGTCGCACCAGGGGGCGTCAGCAGCGAGCTCTGTACGTCCGCCGTGCTGGCCGGGTAGTACTGGCGCTGGGCGCTAGGGGTCACCACCGCGCCGCCGGCACCGGCGCTGTAGACGTTGCTGCGTATCACCGACTCGCGTTGGTTCGGGTACATCGAGCGCAGGAGGGTCGACGTCGCGGCGTCCTGGCCGCTGCCCGTGCTGATCCACTGGATCGCTGCGGACCGGTGTGGTCGCAAGCCGGCGCCCGTGTACGGGTCTGCCACGAGCTCGGCTGAGCCGGTGGCGCTCGGCAGGTGCTTGCTCATGGCTGCCTCCAGGTCGTGCACCGAGCTCGCCGGGTGTACTCCGCCGGCAGTCCCCGCAGACGCCGAGTAGTCGGCGATCACTCCCGCTGCCGCTGCACCGGTGCTGGACGTACCCTGGTCTGCCAGCAACCCCCATGCCTGCTGGTTGATGCACACGGCGTCGCCGTCGTGCGTCGTCGGTGCAGCGCGGGGTGAACCACCGAGAGGTTCCGGTGGTGACTGGCTGGTCACGTCAACGGCGCGCACAGTGGACAGATCCTCGGGCAGCGGTGAACCGACGCCCATGCCCGTGGTCGGAGCTCCCGCCGTCGACGAGTCCACCGGCTCGATGCCACCGGTGGCAGCATTGGTGCTGCAGTCGTCGACTTGGAGGTCCTGTGACGCGTCGACGTTCAGCAGCTGTGCGTCGTCGTCGTGACCGGCGGCGGCCCGAGTTGTCTTGTCACTGTTGCTACTCGTTGTTCGATCCAACTCCGACGACGCGCGTTTCCGTTTGCGCGGCTTGTCGGCTTTGCGTCGTGAGTTTGCTGCCAGGTTCTTGAGTGACGCGGCGTCTGGAACGTCGTCGAGGACCGAGCCTCGTCGTCGAGCGTAGCGCCCCTCGGCGGCGGAGGGCGGCGACAGCAAACCAGCAGCAGACACGGTCGACGTGGCTGCCGGGTCGGTGACGCCAGCTAGGAAGCCGTCCAGTTCAGCGGCAGCATTGTGATCAGCGGACAGACCGAGTGCCGACCGACACGAACGAGTCTTGAAGCCGACGCCTCGCAGACCGCAGACCGTCGCCTCGCGCTGTTGAGTGCTGTCGTGGCTTATTGGCCGATCTACGCGACACAACGCACGCATATCATCCAGACCACAGTGCTAGACCTCGCTGCGCTTTTACTGAGGCATTGAAGTTAGATCGCTATTTAAAAACAATGTCGTGCCCATAATACGAATATGAAGGAAATGGACTCGCAGCTGAGCCACTCAGTTTGATAGCGTGCGGTTCGCTGTTTCATTTTCATTCACTAGATGACAGAACTGCGCTCTGGATGACCGCTGTGGTGGCGTAAAATGTCAATATTGCGTGGACATTGCAATCTCGTACCTAGGCTTAACTGAAATTCCACCAGTTTACTCGATTGCAGAATGTTTCTACCCAAATACCTCGTCCCCTTATGCCTGTTCCAATTTGCCTCAATTTATTTCACCATGCATGTCTCAAAAATGCGGATAGTATGAATCATAGGCTAATTGTTCATCGGCTTCGCTTATTGTCATTTAGGCCCTAATCAAAATTTCGTGTCTTTTCCCACGTTTCCAGTCAATGCATGTCGTTGGTCGAAAAGTTTAAGTTTTACCATGTAGATGCGAATATAATTATAGCGCCTACAACCAGCAACTGTAGCAGCTTATCTCACCGTTGTCGCCGGCGCGGTCAATTTCCGAGTGGTCAGCAATGTCCAGGTCAGTTTTGGTCACTGCGCGGTATTGGTCAAGATTCATGACGCAATCGGCGCACTCGATGCCGCTGCAAACACATAGTAAAACATTATACCCCGTTTACACGATCAAGCAATCATCAAGCAAACATCGAGCAAGCATCTAGCAAACGTCAAGCAAGTATGAAGCATGCATGAAACATAGCTTACATGAAGCAAGCATCAAGCGAGCGTCGAGCAAACATCGAGCAATTACAGCACACATCGCGCACGTGTATTTTGAATGCATTTGCTGGATGTTTGCTCGATGATTGCTCGATGTTTGCTTGATCGTGTAAACGGGGTATTACTGGACAAGTCTGGACAGAAGGCAGCTTATAGTGTGTTTACACGATCCAGCAAACGTCCAGCAAACTTCCAGCAAATGTATTCAAAATACACGGGCTAATGCAGGACGTTTGCTGAATCGTGTAAACACCTTATTAGACAGATAATGTGGCACGTGTACGTGCGATAAAAAAACTGAAACGGAACTAACACAAAATCGAACGCGATAAAGCTGAGAGTCAACGTAGGCCTACACTTACGCCAGCCAGAGTTTGCGTTCTTCAACTGTTTTTAGACGGAGTAGCTCTTGTGGCGCAAACGATTAATTTCGCCTATTCCTACACATTTCTCCGTAGTGTTTTCTGTTGTCTGTTTGTCTGTCACATTCGTGTAGCCTGCTTAAACCGTTTGACGCATTTTACGCCATTTGGCAGGTACGACTGTGGAGTCCAATAGCACAATGCGTCAGACGGGAGTACTCTAACGGGAAAGGGAAATTTGGGAGTCAAACCACCAGCCAAAAAATGTAATTACAAATTGCAGCCAAACCGTCAGTCCTATGTTGCCATCTGGCGAATGCAAACAAGGAGAGTGATTTCGCCATTTACTAAATTACTTCAGTTCTTGTTATTTGTGTTTTTATTTAGTATTACATTTCGAGCTACGTGGTACGCTGTCAATACAGTATTGATACCATGTAGCACAAAATGTAGGCTAAGTGCATGAAACTGTAGAACAATGACTAATACCCCGTTTACACGACGAAGCTGGCTCGACGAGCTGCATGGCTTGTCCAGCTAACGTATATAATTGCTCGACATTTGATCGATCGTGTAACCGGGGTATAACCCTATAAGGTAAAGCTGAGCCAAATGTGCGTATACCTAAGCACGTAGTTGATTGCAATGATGTTTTGTTCGTCGACGTTCTTTGCGTTGCAGATGATGGTTGCGCAGGTCTGCAGCCAGACGTAGCCGCCGTGACGATTCATCAGCCTGTAGTAGTCAGTCAGCACTTGGCCCTTGTTCAGCACTGCACAGCGAACAACGCACAAAACACGGCGGTTGATAATATTGTACTGCCGGCGAGGAAGAATACCCAGAATGCTAGAAACGATCAGAGATCTTGAACCTTCGCCGAGATTAATGCTGCCGCCTGGCGAATGCAAAGATTTAATACACCTGCTACATGTAGGCCTATTCCTGTACAGTGATCCAGAATCCTAAAAAGAATTAAAATCGTCGTCAAAATCTAACCATTTCCTGTTGGCACAGGATATTTATCCGGTAGCCGTATCAACAGCCACCAGGCTATTGATACGGCTGCTCGTCAAACCGCCGCAGAGACCAGACAACAAATGGGCAAGTGACGACCTCAACCATAGCAAGTAGATAATCACGGACCGCCAGTGGGCAAGTTTCGTACTTGCCTGCAGCAGCATCGAATTTATCACCAATTATACGCTTATTTTTGGTGTGCATTATTGTCACAAAAATCTCTGAAATGTGCTAACCATAACCCTAACCCTAATCCTGACTCTAAATCCTAAACCCTACACCATAATATTAACGCTAATTCTGGTCATTACATGTAACGCAATTACGCCGAGCGACATTGGTGCCGCCGCTTGGCAAGTGCGATTGAGTTTTACGTTTTCGTTCACTGCCGGAACAATAGCCTACAGGCTATTTTTACGGCTACCGGACGAATATCACCGCGTTTTGGGCCACGCCCGGACATTTACTATTTACTTTTAGTGGCTATGAAAAGTGCAGTGAGTGAACCAAAATTACACGTTAACGTGCTCGTTTAGTTTGTGGTATATTTCGTAAGAATTTGGCAACAGTTAATACAAACACGACCTGGTCGCTCCAATTTTCGGCTTCTTGGTCATCTGATCCTAACTTGCTGTACCTGATCTAATTGTCCATAATCCGCGTACAGAAAAATCAAACATAGATCTACCACAGAGTAGAGGCAAGCTGGAGGTGTCTTAAGAAACGTCGAAATAGGAGTAGAGTACAGGATAAATCGTCTGTTTAGGATTCGAGTCGACGCGGCCGCTTGGTGGACGGGACGGTAGCTAATAACTTGGATGGGACGACGTCGGCTGCGGCGTCGCCGGTAAATTGGCAGATGATACACTCTAGCATCAGCATCAGCAGCAGCAGCAGCAGCAATAGCTAACCGGCAATTATCTGGCGCTAATCCGTGGTCATCGGTCGCTGGTCGAATCCGGCCGTGTGCATTATATATGTGGATATGATGGGATCAATCAGAGACCACAGCGCTTGCTCGCCAGCTAGCTAGCTCCCAGAAGGCACAATCGACCGGGCAGAGACGGATGCCTGGCCGCGTGACGAGAGCCCGCCATCCCGCCCACACGAGCTCGACCATCAGAGGTGTTGACGGTGCATACCAACTAGTCCGTCAGGCCCATCGTCTATCTACTGCCATTGCTGCCTCGCCAGTGGCTTCTATCCCTATACCTGAAAAACAGGGGGAGGAATTTTGTTGAGGGTGTAAATCGAAACTTCCACGTGTATTTTACTGGCACTCTACACTCTTAACAAAACTTCCCCGTAGAAAGAGAAAAAAGTCCAAAGGGGGGACTTGAGCTCGGAAGTGGGGGGAAGCTAAGCCCAAAAGTGGGGAAAAGTTGCGCCCGATCTTGATTCCAGATTTGGGGGATAGAAGCCACTGTGTCTCGCCGTCGACAGGGCGCTACTGTCGACGGGTATTAAGCTCGTCGGTCGGTCCATAGAAAAAATGGGGTAAAGCAGCGCTGCGTACAACAGGAATGGAGGTGAAAGCGATGTCCACGCTATAGCAGCGTCAGCAGCGACAGCGTCAGCGTCGACAGGGGCCGCGAATAATCGCGATCGATTGTTCCACAGGAAATTAGCATCTATTTCGACCGACCGACACGCTTGGACGCTATCTTCGTCGCGCTGTCGCAATTAGTGCGCTTCCTTCCGGTCCGTCGTCGACTTTCCTTCCGGTTCGAGCGCGACGCCCGACCGCCTGCGATCAGTCATCGGCGACGAGGCGCCCGCTGGCCGGCCGGCTGGCTCGCCGGGGAAAGTCTGTTTCCGAAATGAACCTCGTTAGTGCGCCATTGTCTATGCAAACTCGGGACAAGCGCCATCCACAGGCCGACCGGCCGGCAGCCATGCAGGCATTCGGCGTCATCGCGACCTGAATGCTAACTAGACGCGGTCTTGCAACACATCGCCATCAAACATCGTCAGCAGCAGCAGCAGCAGCCGTAACAGTGAAGCATCCGCATCCATACTCGCGCTCTACTTTATCTGCACTCTGCACGGATGCAGTTTGTGTCTCCAAATGTTGTCTAATTATTTTTGCTATCGGTTTAGATCGGGTCAGGTAGATGTGATAACGTGGTCTGCGACAGTCAACGCCGCCACCAACTCAATCTATTAATAATCTGACACATACTCCAATCTTCTGCGATGCAGTGCTATCTGTCATACGCCAGTTTTGACTGCTATGTCATTTCTAATTTAAGAATAGGTACACACACTGATTTGTTTTATCTTTAATTTTTATGTTTTAAACAGTGTTTGAAATTTGAATTGTGAAAAATTAGTTGGGGGGTTAAACTTTTCGACGGTCGGAGCCCGACCAAAATTGTGATGCAAATCGTATTTATATAGTATATAGCTGACCCCCCAGTACATAATTTGACAGTGTGTAAGGGGACTGAGAAAACAGTTGGGGGCTTCAACCCTCCCCAACGCCCCCTCGGCAATTCAAACACTGGTTTTAAAACAGTGTCAGGTTTAGTATCCTAATTACCACTGCGACATTGGCTCATACACGAAGCCCTTTCAGTGGCGTTAATTTCGCTTCGATTATAGGGCCTAAGGTCTCAGCAGCAATTATTGTGTTGTCGTTTTATAATGGAAAGTATCAAGCACGGCAGTCCGGCTGCCAGTCTCTCTGTCTGTCCATCCTGCGTGAGATTTCAGCTCACCGTGACCTTGACTTTGACCTTTCAGTCTCAACATTACACACGTATCACGCAGAACATTTCTGCTAAGTTCGATTTTCTAAGTAAATGTCTTACTTCTGAAGTAATGCCGCGTATAAGGAGACGAACAGACAGACAGATAGAAGGACGAACAGATGGATTATTGACAAGCTGCAATTGATACAGCTGATAATGTACAGAGTGGGCCAGAAAAAACGTGGCAGTTTATTTTTGTCTTTGCCAATTATTGACCAATTTTCAAAATTCTTTTACCGGCACACACTGCAGAGAATTTGCAATAACAAGATTATTACACATCCCGCCACACCGCAAACGCGTGTCTACACTACCTTGTGAAGTGTCAATGAAATATACATATATGACAATAATAACAAACAGACATTTTAGTAAAATTGAAAAAAAACGCTTCAGATCAACATTGCGGTAGATGGTCTGAATGACACTAAACTGTTTGAGTTTAACACTGTCTAGTGTCACACGGATCATTTATCACAATATTGTTTGAAATGTTTTTTGTTTACGTAAATTTTTGTTATCATCAGTTTTTGCTTAGATTTATATTTCATAAGGTGTGTGGTGTGGTGGGATATATAAAAATAACATTATTGCAAACTGTGTGCCAGTGAAAACATTTTGAAAATCGGTCAATAATTGGCCAAAATATAGCCTAGACAAAACTAAAGTGCCACTTTTTATGGCCCACGGTGTACACACATGTCAGTTGTAGGCATACTTACAGTCGACGTGCGCCTTGTGCAGTTTCTGTAAATCTTCAGCGTGACAAAACTCGTAAAGATTCTTGTTGACGAAATCCTCGGACGTAATGTCCATGATGTCTGCGATCCTGCACAACAGCGACACAGCACAACGAAGCAGGATTACGGAACGAACAAGGGGATCAGTTGCCCTGCGCAAGAAGAGTCCTTTACATAATTTATTAAAAAAATTCCATGATTACTTTTATTTGCTAATTAAGTCCTTAATCTGTTCAACCTGAAAACATTAGTTGATTCAGTACTAGTTACTATTTGTTCTATTTCTGCGACATTTTCAGTACCGAGACCACGCGTGTTTTAATCTTCATTTCTTTCACCGCCACCAGGAATTGCAATCCCGGGATCCCGAATCCAGAGATCTCGGGATCCCGGCCATTTTTGTCAATCCCAAATCCTGGGATTGGCGGCGTCCCAATCCCGGGATTTTGGGACTACAAAAATTCGTTAAAATCGAGCGATAAATGGTAAAAATAACAATTCTAGAGAGCTAATGAACAAAATATTTTATGCGTGCTAGAGTCCTAGTCCTTGCTGTGCATTGTAATTTGTGTTTTGACAGTCACAGTCGCTCCCTATATTGTTCTGACTTACCTTCCCGACCGGCTTACTACATCTTATGCATTTAAGTTTATTGTAGATACCAAAATAACGACCAGTATGTAAGTCTAATCCCAAAACGGGATCCCGGGATCTCGGAATTACAAATTTCTCAGTCCCGGGGAAATTCAATCAACCGCCACGTTCGTGATTTGCGCAAAACCGACTAGACAATTAAGAGAACATCCTCATTTCTCTAACCCTATTAAACATTTGAGACGCTGTTGTTTTTACTATTAAAAAGTTTACAAGACTGCCGCGAGTTTTACGAGCGCAAGGCGTTTTATACTGTACTTTTTGGATAAAAGGCAAGTGTGATGGAAGTATAGAACAGCTGTAAAGGTATAGAGCCAGATAGATAGATTGTATCATGCATCTTATCGTATCGACGGCTTGTCGTGGTATATAACCTACCTGGGTTCGCAGTAGGTAACCTTGAGTTGGGGACTAAGTCGTGTGACGAACATGTCGTTGTCGATGACGAGCTCGGTGATGGTGGGTGGCGGCAGGGCGATTGCTACACCGACCATCCCGAGCAGAGGCGGCAGCTGCTTCATCGGCGACGCCGGGAACGACACCTGAGGCCGCAGATGAGCGACGATTTGAACGACCTTTCGATAAACACACACATACAGCATTTATAAATCAACAGAAAACATTCGGAGCCAGGGAGTCGTGGCAAGAGGGGTAGGCGGGCAAGTAGTTGCCCACCCTAAATTTTGGGCTGTCGGAAAAATGTCGAAAAATCTTCTTCCTGTTGGGAAATTTTAATCCAGAAATGCAAAATTTGGGGCTGAAACCTTTATTTTGGCCAAATTTAGAGCAATAATTAAAATCTTGAGCACCTATAATCTTCTGTGTCCGAAATTTGCAACTGTTTATCGAAATTATGTCGGAAATTTGCAGTATATATTAATTGAAAAATTACAACTTCTTGCCCCGCATACTTTTTTGACCAAATATGCCGATGCCGCTGTTTAAAACGGCTAAAGTAGTAATAACTACTGTCAAGTACAACGGTTAATTTATTAGGACTAATTAGGTAAGACGTATGACCATGAAACAATCAGTAATCACCCTACGAAAAAGTCCTTTTTTCCGCAAAGGACCAACGAATTACGGGAATTAATAAAAAAAATACTCTCCGTGGATAATTGGCGGTGAGTAATATAATGCTTACCCTGTAACCTGATGACTTGAAGTGAACGCCGCGTTTCGTCAACGTGGACTTCATTCGTATGCAGAAACAGCGATCGTAACCTTTCGACGGGTTAGGACTCATCACTGACACTGCCAACACATACGCATACCAGAATAAAATTATGTAATCCTGATGACAACTATATGATGACGATAATTACGAAAAAAATACCTTTACGGTAAAACTTCCTAGAATCGTTTTTAATCATTATCAGCCGATAAGTTTTCTTTACAGCAGGGTTTATAAAATGTGAATTGTAAACAACGTTTATGTAGAGAGTCATATTTCTGCAGTTTCCAAAAACTAGCTGCTGCAATCTCTGTGGTAAGATTATTAGTTAACATTCTAAGAACTGAAAATAAGAATAACATGCAGCGATGAATTCAAAGACTTAGTTTGTTTCAGAAATTAAAACGCCAGGCGTGGCTAAATAACAGCGCGCGTTGGAACTCTCTCGAGTCCTTTCTAAGTCAAAGTCCTTTCTAACCGTTTTTTTACGCGCAACAGCAGCTAATGCTGTAGCGCGTCTTAGCCATCGAAATTCTGTCTGTCCGTCTGTCCGTCCGTCTGTCACACGGGTGGATCAGTCAAAAACGGTGCAAGCTAGGATCACTAAATCTTCACCTTCGGCTGCCTAGAAGACTCTAGTTTCAGGATCGGTAGAGTTTTTCCATAAATTCGAAAGGGGTCACCCTGAGCGAGGGTGCTAAATGAAAGGAGGTGGAGAAAATTTGCGCTTTTCAGCCGATACGGCGTTGGCTGAGAGAGACAAATGGCGCCATCTGGTGAGTACAAGTAAAACACTATAGATAATTTGCCGCCGGTCGTCTGGCACCCTCTGGCGACTGACTTAGACTTTGTTTTACATGGCTTTCGAACATGCACCGCTATAGCGCGTTCCCGTTTGCGTTAACAGGGCTTTTCTTGTGACACAAGTTATGATATCCGCGACTGAGTTTAGAATGTTAAATTTATATTCCAATCCTAGACACCTCGTTCGGAGAGCGAGGGTGTGGAGGATCTGGGTGGGTTCGGAGTCGAAGAGCCCTCATCCGAGGAGTCAGAGCCGAGTGGAGCGTAGAATGAAGAGCCCGGCTTGGGCTGATTGAGACCGAGCTGTTCCGCCAGCTCCTTGTGATCGTGGCTGTGTATGTACTCGAATATACTGCTCCCCGCCATCTCCACCTGAATATTACACAGATGACCAAAAAATAGCTTAAAGGGAAAAATGAAAAAAACACCGATTTGGGACCAAGTACATAAAATTTTTTAAAAAACATCTAACTAAAAACGATTGTTTGTAAAGATTTGTGTCACATACAGGTAGCAAAAAAGTCACAACCACGAACACGTAAACTATTAGCCGACGAACTCGATCGATACAGTCACCAGAAAAAAACATTCACAGGCTTTGAGCCTTCGACGATGTCTGTTTTGTTCCTGTAGCTTAGCTGGCAATAGAAATCGTAGTAGTTCAAAAAATGTTCGAAAAATTCCGGATCCAGAAACATTGGAATTCGATCGCAATCCAAATCGCCACCGCAATCTATAACTGCATTCCACTTGATCCTTGGTCCTTGCCCCGTGAAAAATATCGAAATGTGTTTATAACGTTCGTATCATGTCCAGAGCTCTTTGCGCACTGCTCTGTCGTTAAACTTTCTATATAGAAGGACGGCCAAATCTCTGGAGCGCTCAATCGTTTGTCGCCGAGCGCGTCAACCGGCCTATAAGTTGGAAGCTGTGCTGCTGAGCCTGGCAGGCGTTGATGGTAGGGCAGGGACTATTTTGTTGAGTCGGCGGCGAAAATATAATCCGGTGCCCGAGGCGGCGGCGACTGGCAGAAGGCGTCGATCGAACCGCGGACTGATTTACGGCTCATCGGGGTATTTTATCCGGCCGCCGTGGCACAGCCCACCCGGCCCGGTGTCGGTCTATCTACATAGCACTGGACCACCACCCGTGCACGTATCGGTCCAGCATCAAACAGCGCTCGAACACGAATCGCTTTATGGTCGTTACTTTCCAGTCCAGGACGAAATCGTCGTCGATGGTTGGACTCGGTCGGCTGACCATGACGGTCGCGTTAAGCGGTCGTTGTTGTCCTTCGGTTTCGATCTTCGAAATGAGTCGACGCCTCCACGCACAAAGCTCAGCGGCCAGGCCCGTTCTCTCCCATACAGTTGTTCTTTAAGTTCATTTGAGCCCATAATGAAATTCGTTAAAATTCGCGAACATTATGTTTGGCGAGGGGGTGTCATCAGTAAATTGATCTTTTATGTCGAAATGGCGTATTTTAGTGGACGCTGGGTGCTAAATGTTGTTCTTCTCTATGACCAAAACACTAAAAAATACGTCTGGCATATACGAGCAGATGATGCATGGATGTTGATGCGACAGAGCGTTCTCTGTTTATTATTACTTACTTTCTCATACGCGTAGCCAGAAATTGGAGCTGGATGGGGGAGGCAAACGAGACATAGATGGTGGCGAATGGAGCCTAAAATTGAGGCCGAAAGCCGACAGCTAGGGCGGCCTTTTGGAGAGGGGGCCGATCCGGGGCGGAGCACCGGCGGCAAACGTTTTTCGGGCACGAAAAAGCCCTAAAATGCATGTTGCGAGTATAGTCTACATTTCGTTAACTTTATTTGCACAAATTTTTAATGCACTGAATTAGCAAAGGGCGTCTTTTGGCATTTTAGAGGTTGGAAAACCACGGCCCCTTTTCCTCCCCTAGGAATCCGCCTGTGATCGTCAGGTTCTTGAAGCATCGTCAATCCGGTACTCCGCCTTCGAACTTCATCAATGGACACGTTATTAATGGCGGTAAACAGTAAACGTACTGTAAGACTTTTCTCGCGGAATCATCTTTATCACAAATAAACTAAATAAAAGATTAGCCACATCACTATCGTCATCATTATTATCGTTGTGATGGATTTCATCATGGCCTATATAAGTCATAATCATTATTTCTGTGACCATGTGAAGTGTCAAATGAGTATGTCCGACGGAACAGAAGTGTCTTGAGACGCTGCCATCCTGTGTCGTAGGCCTATAAGTAGTAGCGATGACTGAAGACACTGTCGCTATGACGAGACTGTCGTGTGACGACTGCAGCTGCTGATTGCGTGAGTGAGTGAGTGTTTTGTATCTGAAGGCGAGTGTCTGACTGATCATCTCTGGTGTCACTCCGCGCAGCTCTCTGTTGATGTGCCGTGAAGAATCAGTCTCGCCCCTCTGACAGACCTCAGAGGCGTGCAGACGTCATTGGATTCCAGTCCGCCGCCGTCCGCCATTCTGTTAGAAGATCCGCTCAATTAACCGGCGTCCGGTAACTCGTAGGTATCAAAAGATGGTCAAAAGCCAGTCACCAGTTGTTTCGCTATCTAATTAATATGTCACGCGTCACGAGAGATGTGAAATGCGGATGTCTTAAAAGGCGGAATACCAGGGACGAAATAGTCTGCGACAGATTTAACATGATTCAATGTTACTGTTATTATTTACACTATTTTAGTTTTATTGTCTGATTTTTATTGAAAAAAAACGTGTGCAAAGAACTAATTAATTTAAATAGCAGTACGAGTATTTCAGTATTATTCATCAGAATGTTAACGTTGAACTAAAACATCGCCCAGAGGTTATGGTCGTGGTGCTTTCCGAGTGCTTCTGGCCAGTGTTAGATTTAGGTAAAAGTATATTATGGTCACTTCAATGTAATTAATGAGATTCTGGCCCCCAATAATAAGTAAGTTAGTAAGAATACTTATCAGTTCAACAGTAAGTCACAGCAATGCGTGACCGATATCTCAATACTCAAACAATAGTGTTTTAGCAGCCCTTCAATCTATTCAAATTAAATGTCAGTTTGTTCGAGAAGAACTGGAAAGCTGTTTCGCAGTTTCGGGTAAAACATCAGTCGCCATAGTTGCTGTAGGTCCGTCTGACGACTCGTGTCACGACTCGTGTCATCAAGTTGGCTAAAACTGCTGCGGATCTGAAAAGTTGGCTGCGCTCACCTCCTCCGTCGCTGATCGCAGAAGTGGTGGCAGCAAAGACGTGGCTGCTGGCTGGCCGCCGGTGGTGACGCGGCGTTGTGCTGACGACGGCCAGTCATCAGTTAATGTTTTCTGTCACTTGACGCGTTATCATGCCGGCAGATTGATAAGTCCTCCGGGTGCCGGTGCCGCCATCTAGCGAGCGCTCGCTGAAGTCGTACCAACCCACGCGAGACCGCCATGCAGTGAAACGCCTCGCCCGCGACCGAAGGAATCATCTTGGAATATTGAAACTCTTTCGCAACCGTCTGTCTGCTCGTTGACGGTTAACCGACCGTTCGCTGCTATACTCTCGCTGACAGAAATCGATTAGAAACGACGCCCATCTTTCCCTGTGCTAAATGGATACACTTCTCAACAGACTACTGTGTATAGTGTATAGCCTACTGTAGGCTTATAGGTCTGCGCACAGTATATGCCAGCGTAACACAATAAGTTTTCAGAATTTCAGCACTGTATAAAACCAAAAATTAGCTGTAATAGGCCTACATATGTACATCTGTATATGCGTATTGTGATTTGGTTTCTGCCATTTGGGTTTAAATAACAAAGATGCTTTTAGTGATGCTTGAACAAACACGTATGTTCTAGCCCTGTTAGTGGAAAATGTTTGAAAAATCTGCATCCTTGGTTGAACGGCATTGTATTCCGCACACGCATATAGTGTGTCTATAATCGCTGTATAGAGATTTATGTTTTCAAAGGTCCCTGACGCAGCGAAGTCTGTTTCCGTGCTGTGAAGACGCGAAATGTAACAATCCAACTGTCAATCATTTTGATCATGCCAGTCCGTGTTTTGTGGACACATATCTGCATTATACAGCCCACTCGCTCTTTTGAATCACTTAAAGTGCCGCTGTTTACGCATAATGCTGATCCTTGCTGCGTGCGGGCTTCGATGCCATCCAGATCGTTGGAATATGTCGTCTTTCTGGAGGACGAGCGTCGTCATCACTGTCATCACTCATAGCCAGTCATTAATCTCGGTCGAGTTGCTGCTGCTGCTGCTGCTGATCCGTTCTATCTCTCTGGTCAATAATTACCGACCGACCCGTCCTGCATGGCCTCGTTGTCAGCAGCCGCTGCTGACCAAAGCTTTACGCCTCATAATCCCTCGCCGCCGGGGCCGCTGCCGTGAAATACTGCGTGCCCGCCACGCCACGCCACGCCACGCGACATGTTCCCGCCGGGGCGCGTGTTATAT
>Ga0056128_1002214_pt1 | contig 22816 bp, 9 predicted proteins | sample WorMetLIZISLAND2_FD_71113 | JGI IMG/M metagenome (GOLD analysis project Ga0056128, IMG submission 71113) | Marine gutless worms symbiont microbial communities from Max Planck institute for Marine Microbiology, Germany - Olavius geniculatus... ... | reverse complement strand
ATGACATATAGTCTCATTAATAAGTGTGCCAAAAATTATTATAATCGGACATTCATTGTTCAAGTTATTGCAAAAAATGTAGTCACATGCTTTTTTTGAGACACAGTGTAGATTCTTAAAAATGTACGTTCTATGCTAAAAAAAATGTCATGCGTAAAATGTCCAGGTCTATCTCCAGCCATTTCGGCGCAATTCACTCTTATAATGTGTGTCGCAGCCAAAAATCGCAGAAAAATTCACTAAAAACCCCTATTTTGAGGGTTCAAGGCCATTCAAGGTCATCGACGTTGACAGCAATAAAAAGCTTGTCACCAGTGCTTGTTATGATAAACCGCATGTCTGTACCTGTTTGCAACCGTTTTCACGCTACACGAAATAATTGAGGTAAAATAACCACTTTTTAGGGGGGTAGCCGTCTTTGACGTCCGCCTGCGCCGGGCTCCATGAACCTTGGGGGTCGGGACTTGGACTGCTAAAATTTACGTTTAGTGCTAAAAATTTCATATGCAGGTTGTCTTAGTCTATCTCCAGCCATTTCGTCGCAATTCAGTGTTAAAATCTGCACTGCATCCAAAAATTGCGAAAAATTCACTAAAAACCTCTTTTTGAGGGGTTCAAGGTCGTTCAAGGTCATCGATGTTGATAAATCTAAAAAGCCTGTCACCAGTGCTTGCTATGATAAGCAGCATGTATGTACCTATCTGCAACCGTTTTTACATTATTCGAGCCAATAACGGCAAAATGTCATCTTTTTAGGGGGGGGGTACCCATCTTTGACGCCCTCGTTCGAGGGGAGCCCCTGTACCCAGTGGCACGAAATTTTGTCACGATAAACTAGAGACCTTAAGGCAGCCCACAGTGAAGATGTCGTGATCGTAGCTTGCACTGTTTTGATACAGATCACAAGTGTGACAAACGGATAGACAAACAGACGGACAGACGCCCAGACGACGGCAAAGACGCGCGAAGCTTTCTGCTGTCGCGCGTAAAAACCGGTACGCTGGCTACTCTAGTCCCGGAGAACGTTCGCACCAATATTTTTTCTTTCTACGTTTATTTGTTTTCGGGTTAGGAGCCCGTACGAGACAGACAGACAGACTGACGGACGAGCAAGATCGGTACTACGGCTGGCCGCACAACAAAGCGTTATATGATTGTGAAGACGTAAGATGAGCGTACACTCGACGGTGAGTTTAACAAGATGACTGGCAGCTGGTGGAACGTTGTTGTTAGCAGTACACTCGTACACATCAGCGCACTGCCGAGACACGTTCATTAGGTCGAGACGTTCACCGACAGCTCCAGCTCCAGTACTCGCCACGCCGTTACTCCTGTCAGAGTCTATAGCACGTCACCAGTTCACAGCTTTAACGGTGATCTTTAGCAGCATTTTTGCTCTGACAAAGAGATAGTAGAGTCAATTATCTGCACTGGAATCAGAATACAGTTTTACGCGCATGAAGCGACATTCATTTTGAATATTCCAATGCAATTTCACAAAAAAAAATTTATACCATGTCCTTGCAGACATATAAAATTTTAAAAGACGCTGCCGAACACGAAATGTTTGTAGTCAGTGTACGATTTAATAATAACTCCGCAGTTTCTATCATTTTATGTAAGCCCCCCTATTGTCATTTTATTTTACTGTTATAATTTACTGTTTTTTATTTCATTGCTGCTGTATTTTTAACATAAACAAGATAATGTTCACACGAACACGGGAGTCTGTCCAATGCATTTCCATAGTTTACAGTATATGTCCGTATAAATATAATCAGTGAGCTGATTAGACTGGTAGAAAAAAAAATCAAAAAGTTTAATTTTAAATTGTACAGCAGCAATGTTACTGTCATCTTTCGCCATTATTATAACTAAACAATTAACGTTGTCAGTCACGAGCCCATTCAATTCTTCACCAGCGCTTTACTATAAATGGTCTATCGTCACCATGCGTCTATCTGGCACCGTTGTGATGTGGCGTTTCAAAAATAATGGGGTCACGACCTTGACTTTTTGGGGTCACGTGACGTCATCGGTCACGTGACTATTCGACTCGCGGTGGTCGACTTCCTATGGGTGGTCCACTGTGACCATGCGTCTATCTTGCACTGTTATGGAGATACGGCGCCTCAAATGTTGGAAGCACGGACGTGGAGACAGAAAGAAAAAAGAAGGGAAAGGAAAAGGTAAAGGGAAAGAAAAAAGAAAGGGAAGGGGAAGGAAAAAGGAGAAAAGGAAAAGGAAAGGGAAAGTGGAAGGGTAAGGGAAAAGAAACGGAGAAGGAGAAAGGAAAGGGGAAGGGAAATGGAAGGAGAAGGAGGAAGAAAGAGAGCTTAAGAAAAGTTGGACGCACGGACGCATGGACACTCAGGTGATTTTATACTCTGTCCAATGCTATGCATTGGATTGGACAGACAACAACCTGCTGGAAAACCTGGTCGAAGATCTGGGTTTCAGCGAGACACATAGAAACAATAGAAGTTGAGTAACCGAGTCGAACGCACCTTGTGTCAGCAGCTGGCATGAGCTGTATTTACGCTGAGATCGACCTGTTGCTGCTGCTGCTGCTACTAGAGACGCCTCTAACATCTCGGTCGACTCATCCTGCAGGGACATGACCCGCTTGCGACGCCATCTTACTTCCGGTCGAGGGACGCCGGTCACGTGACAGACGAGCGACACGTTGGCGCCTTCCCGTACCGTGACGTCATCGCTCGACAGCGTATCAACGATCTGCGCCGGCACTGCAGCAGCAGCAACGTCATTACTGACGTCATTGGTTTAGATCGCAGCACGTTGTAGCAAGTATCACGTGATGATAAGATACATAATTTGCAGTGGCGCCGTGGTAACGGGCGGGGAGGAGGGGGCAGGGACGATTGTCCCCACTTAAATTTGGGCTTTCGGAAAATTTTGTTTTGTATGAAAGTTTTCGTCCAAATATGCAAAATTTGAAGCTCAAATCTTTTCACTTTGAGAAATTTAAGAACAAAATTAAGATTCTGAGCATCCACAATCTCGATCTTTGTCGGCAATTTGTGGCTCTCTGTTGAAATTTCCTGCTCGACATACTTTTTAGCCGACCGTACTTTAGTAACGGTCGAGTTGTCATGGTTGCCGTCCGTCTGTAACAGATGTATTGTGGCTAACGGGTAGAGCGTAGGGGAAAAGTTTTTTACACAAATAATTAGCCATGGGTGTTAGTCTTAAGCGTGCAAAATTTCAGCCATCTACTCCAAGGAAAACATTTTCAAATTGTGACGGGGGTAGAAAAAATGTGCGTTTTCGAACTGAAAACTGGCCATATCTGGGAAACGGTGAGAGATAGGGCCTAGGTTACTATTGATCATTAATAGGGAGTCTCATATTGGCTTTCAAATGATGTGAACATCATTCACCTTGAATCCTTGAAGGTCAGTACTGCAACAGGAACTGTATAGGCTGTAGCGTGTTTTTTCCCAGAAAGGCGTTTTTATTTTGACAAACGTTTGCAAAATTTGCGTCCGATATTTTTCTTGTTCATTTACTCTGTAGCTATTTATATCGCTTGGCAAAATGGCCACGTGCGATGTCTGTTATACTAGCGTTAATTTTAGCTTTCTAGACAGCGTCCCGTTAACATAGCGTGCACGGAACTGTGTCACCTCTGACAAATCGCTTTCTCTCCGTGACTGGAAGTCGGACGCTGGGCTTCAGACGGAGGCGATATGGTCGGCTTTTCCTAGCGACAACTGGGCTTTTTGTTCGCTTACGACGCCGTTGATAATTCGCATTCCAAACTGATAAGAGATGACGCGACAAGCTGCCAGGTTGAATTGGCACATAAACTGCAAAAACACAATTGTTTTAAACCAAAAAATTAACGAAAACGTATTCTAATGTTTACTACGTCTTGTTACAGTCGCTATAAAGTTGACGACATCTGGCTATAGAAACTAAACGGACTTTATTGTGCTGCGGTAAAAGCGCGTGTTATTCCTAGGCTATTGGTACGTCAGACGTCTTGCGAATAGGTCCGGTCCGAAAATGACCTAGGAATTTTTGTAAACAAGGCCCCTGGTGAATATCCGGATCCGCCAAAATTGTCGCCACCGCCGAAAATTCGCCGAAAGAATGCGGACGCCGTAATCGCTGTCAAATTTCTGAAATTCATTAGTCGCCGCAAAAATAATCGGCTAACCTTCGGTTATGTTTCGGTTTGGTCTGCCTTTTATACCCTATTCACACCGGCGACGCCGACGCGACTGAACTGTCACGACAATTATGGACTGTTCTAAAGTCTGAACTAAACACGTGGATTAATCTAAAGTCCCAGCAGCATGTGCAAAATGCTCGAACTAATTTTTCATTGTGTTCTGCAACCTGTCTGTAATATTAAAGCTGTCTGTGTGCCATTGAAAAATTAGTGTTGTAGCTGCATTTCAGCCGAAAATTTTAGTATCAGCCGTAACTTAGCCGTAAATTTTTCATTCGGCTAATTCGCCTATTAGCCGTATTTTTGGCTCAAGCCGTATTTATTTTTTATAATTCGGCTAGGAAGTCTCTTCAGAGCTGATCTGTCTGCACGAAGCCCAGATGATGAGCAGTGGTGACTAGACCTAGAACTACCTACAGCGATTGAACGGAAAGAAGCAATTTGTCACCCTGCACCAGTCGTCAGTCGTCAGCAGTCAACGACAGTCTACGCCCACCACTCTGATTGACGTTTACGCAACTGCGACGACTCGGGGCGTTATAACTCGATGGTAAATAGTTTCTGGCCAACCGTTAAGGTCAAGCTTTGGGCGTGTTGTCTGTCTGTCTGTAACGCATGTAGGCTTATTGTGGCTAAACCATACGTCGAAAGGGGTCGGCGATAGCACCGTTAGATAGAACGTTGACGAGTTCTATAGGCTGGATATAGTAACAACCCTAGCGACAGCTGAGCTTCTTGTTTTAGACGGTAAAATGTCTGTTCCTGGCGAAATGTGACGGCGACTGAAGAGATTGACTAACTGAGAGGCAAATTTGTTGATATACGCAATAGGCCTATTTCTTTTACGTTGAAAATCGCATCCCATTACACTAACACAATGCGTGTTGACTGACCGAACCAAGGGTGAAGAAATTGGGGGGGGGGATCCTCAGCCAAAACTGGGAGAAGTTGTGCCCGATTTTGATTTCAGATTTGTGGGGATAGAAGCCACTGCGGATATGTGAATACTGCTCAAGTCTCCATCTCTGAAAACGTCAGTGTCGAAAGTCTCTGAATAAGCTAGAAAATCCCCCGAAGTGCGTCCGGATCGGGACACCAATATGTGTGCGGCGGAGATGTCGTCGCGTCCGGTTTCTAATTGGAAATTATTCTGCGAGGCGGGCGGACGGACGCACTGATCGATCAACAAGTCAGATCGATACGACAGAGGGCGCCACGGTCTGAGGTGACAGGACAGTGCACTGCACGGTCCAGGGTGTGACGGGCTGTGCAATAGGCCTACGAATGTTGACCGTCCGTCCGTCGTATGTACGCTGACAGCTTCTCGCCGCAAACTACTACTACTACTACTACAGTGTCGTGGTGGGGGGAGCGACTGTCCCCTGAAATTTAGGCCGTCAAAAATGTTCTTATTCTTGCAAAAATCCGGAGCTCGTTTGCTGCAATACGCCGAACCGGCAGCGCGGAAATGCGAGAAGTAGTATACAGTGTGAGTCAAAAACTCCGGCCAGTAACTTTTTGTAAGTAGAAGAAACTATAAGCCTATAAGATTGAACAGCAGTCCAGCGAAGTGTCGGTGGCTTGCAACGTTGTTTTCCAATTGTCGATAACTTTTTTCCACTGCGGAGATCATTGTGATCGAAATCTAAAGTTGTCCGAAAGTCGATGTTTTAACGCCGCAAATTTTACAGAGGGAAGCACAAATTTAATACTAATTTTGATCTGTGAAACTTGCAGCTGTCTGTCAAAGAATTGTGGAAAAGCAACTTCTTTCCCAGCTTTTTAACCCACGACGCCACTGAAACGACGACAACTGGACAACGAGACGTTGTCGTCGTCGTCGTCGTCGTTGTCGTTGTAGTTGTAGTCGTTGTCGTTGTCGTGACTTGGTCGATCGAACACCGCAGACATCCCCAGACCGACTGCCATAAGCCGTACGAACTAATGACCACAGTCTCGACTACAGACAGGCACCGTCAGAGAGAGACAGACGGACGGACAGTGACAGATACAGGGAGACAAACAAACAAACAGAGATATACACGTGACGTACGGCACCGATCAATAAATATTCCGTATACAGTACGAGTCGCTTGAACTTGCTCCTAGTTTTGTGCTCCTGTTTCTACGTCATAGCAACGTTAATATGTGAGATTTTCATTCACTATGTACACGGTGTCCGAAAAGGAAATTTGGTATTCGCTTTACCGATTTATTGTAAATTAAATGTACGAAATTTTATTTAGATTCGGTTAGATTTGACATCTCTATTGTACCATGTCTGGGGGTTACTTTTACCGGACACAGTGTAGATTGCAGCTGCAACCGCTAGAAGGTAGCACAAACTAAGACAGAAAAAAAACTAATGCACTCATTTGAAGTGACCGGATTTATAGAACAAAAATTGAATTAATTCGGCAAAACGCAAAATTACTGATCGGTGCTGATACCTGGTGAATAGCAAATGGGCAATTGCAAGCTTTAGCTGAAGGTTCGACCCCAAAATCTCCGCTTTCCCGTAGGTCAGCAACCCCATCTTTTTAAAACAATATGTTCCAGAGGTGCATATGTCAAACGGCATCTAAATTCGTCGATCGGTTTAAGCAGAGTGCGAGGACGTGATGTAGACGTGACAGACGACGGACCACGCTACGGAGAAATGTGTAGCTAAAGGCGGAAGCGCGTGAGCTGCAAGAAACGATTCCGTTTAAAAACGGTCAATATTTCGTGGAATTATGACAACGTACTATGTGACGGCCTATAATTGGTCCGACTCGCGCTGTGTAAAAGATTAACAAATGAACTAGAAGGTGAAGGGGCAAACTATATGAAGCTAATTGTGTACATGTACGTAGCCATGTATTACAGCAGATACGACCGCCTGCGGCTGAGAAATATGGAAATATCAGCAACTGTCTACATCGTTAGCAGAACTGTGTACCGAATCACGACTTTAACTAACGGGCAAACTTAGTAAATGTTTTCTCTATATTCCGTGCTCTGTTTAGACTGAATTTTAAAAATTGAGTCCACAAATTTGTGCGCCCTCCCCAAAATATTAGGAGCCAAAAACGTGCAAAATTTGGCGCGATTTCGAATGACTTTGAAGTTGGCCAACGAATATCTCCGGAACGGATGAATATATTTAAAATCGGCTGATCGACCGCGATTCTACCTGCGTTAGGCGAAAAACGTCCTGTAAACTTTAACCCAGTAACTTCGGAGATATAAATATGAAATCATATTCATCCAAATCGACTTTTTGGGAGACCATATTTCGGCCCTTAGAGGATGCTTCGCCCCCAATTTTTTAATTCGCGCTAGAGAATGACCAAGTCTTGCTAGCGCACCCCCAACGGAAACGGGGGTCTCCCTTACAATTTTTCACAATAGGGGGTCAAAAATTGGCCTAAAATTTAGCGTATTAGCCGCAAGAACTCTGGAGCCAGGCGGAGTAGTTCATGGAACTTTGCCACGTGACGCGCTGCTAGGTAAGATTGATAACGCGTGTACAACTTTGGAGGAGGGCACCGCCCCTAAAAATTGAAGACAAAAACGTCCGAAATTCAGTGCGTTTTACGACAATTTTGATTGTGACTTCGAATTTCTCTGGCACGGATGGTGCTATCGACAAGGTGTAAACGGCTTATCAACTACGATCTCTCCCCCATTGAACAAAACAAAATGGCGAACTTTAGTCCACTAACACCAGAGATTACGTGGCTAATGTTTACCCATCTTAAGCGTTCTGCGTATGCTAATGCATTTGAGTTCGGGCCTCGGACTTTGCTGCCAGGGAATTTTCAACCCCTGAATTTTATCCCCAATCGAACTGACGGCGCCGGGCGGACTCAAGTTGGGCTTTGCCCCAAATTTTAAGTTATTACTTGGATGGGTGGCTGTCTGCGGACAGGCAAACAACTAGGTATACAACAAACACCAAGGTCAACTCAGCTTTCCATCCCTCCGGGATAGGTAAATCGAGTACCGGTTTGTCTGGCTGGGGTTAAAGCGGGGCGCGTTCACCTGTATCGGATGGCAGGTAACACTGTGTGATCCCATATAGCAGGTGACGCTCCGTAGCTGAGCAATAGGTTTCTCATAAAAAAACAATACACGACCTTTAACGTTTATAGAACAAAATGTGAGGGCTGGCAAGAAGCAATAACCTTTGACGTGAAGGTAGACGACTTTGCTGCGTGCGGGCGCCGTGTTGACCGTACACCGATATCTGCCCGCGTCGTCGTCCCGTACTTGTCGTACCCTGCCTGCCGTGTGAATAGGACCCCATCATCACCATTAAGATCCTTGTATCTCGTACTTGGCGTACTTGGAGGTTCCACTCGTTGACGTGTGACCGGGCGACGCTGAATCGTGAATCGTCGATAACCCGTCTATCGTCGTACGTCAGCGGCACCGAATTCACGTCCAACCAAGCTACCTGACCACAACCACGTACAATCATGTCAACAAAAGCTTGTACGTCAAGGACCAGGAACAGGGCTTTGTCGCAACAACCAGGACAAGAACAAGGACAATGACTTCTGACTGTAAAAATCTGTGAACCCATAAAGCTGACGGAGTCAATAACTCGACACGAACAGAAATTTGCTGTCGCTTTACAACACCTTGGTTTATTAAATACATGTATGCATGTCCTCTCCATCGTACTTGTGTTTCTAACAGAGAACTCGAAAAGCAGCAGCAAATTCATAGTCTCTATCAGCAGCAGCGTATAGGCTAAAAAAGTAGGCGCAACAGGAAGTTACGATTTTCCGACAAACACCGCACATTTTCGACAGGATTCCGACAGAGCAGGCTGCGAATTATCAACAAAAATTATGCATGCTCAAAATTTTAATTTTGCCTCCGAACTGCCCAAAAGTGTTTTTTTTCAAACCGGAATAAGCGAAAAATTTTCGACAAGAAAATTTCCTTACAATTTTCAGACAGCCCAAAGTTTGAAAAAGGCAACTGCACTACTGCTTCTCTTGCCAGGACGCCACTAGTCGCTATTAGAATAAAAGCGCGTGCAGAGCGACGTAACTGAACTGAACTGAACTGACATGGTTTAGTTTTTGACGAACTGACCAATGGGCAATCAGTAATGCATTACAGTAGGCACCGACTAACGGCGTTGTTGGCCTACGTGACTACGCTCACGTACGCGTCAACCAATGACCAATGGGCTCGCCCTGCTTGCCCATTGGTCAGTTCGTCAAAAACTAAACCGCATCAGTTCAGTTACGTTGCTTTGTGCGCGCTTCAAAAGAGCATCGTCTATAGATTGATATACCTTGTACTTGCCGAGATAGGTGATGAAGCATGGTAGAAGCGCGGTCTGACCTGCGATCATCGTAACATTCTCAGAGGCCGAGTCAAACGTTGGCTCCAGGCCCAGCACTACAGACGCACAGACACACAGAGACAGACAGACAGACCCGCAGACAGCATAACAAGGGTCTCGGACTTGCGATGAACAGGTCGTGGATTCCAGGTCGGGTCGTTATCAAGTGGTTGCTATTTAAATGGGTGACTATCGGCGGGTAGGTAAACCATCTAAATATATAGCCAATATTAAGGTCAACTCAGTTTTTCATCCCTGCGGGATAGGTAAATCGACAACTGGCTTATCTGGCTCGGATTAAGGTATAGCGCGTTCATCTGTGTCGTGTGGCAGGTAACACTTGTGCTATCCCATATGGCAAGCGACGCTCCGTAGCTCTGCGCTGGGTTTCCCATTAAGAGTTCACAACCTTTCAACCTTTTAACAATAGGGTTGTTGTTGGCCTGGTCTCCGTTTTGAAGCAAACGTCACTCTGACAATCTACTTGTTTTTGTTCATTCTTTTTTATGGCTGCAAGCCGTCTTTAGCCAGTTTACGTTTTGATAGGCCTATATGGTTACATCTTAAATGTTTCCCTGAGCACCGCCCCCTTTTTCAAATTTCTAATGACGCCGCTGAAATGAAAAGTGAAATCCTGGCAAGTGATATAAGTTATAGGAGTCTAGTTTCAGCATCAGTTACAATGAGAAAGAAACTAATACACACGTCTCCAGTGCATACACCGACGGCCGGTGCCAGTATAGAAACGTTAGCGACGCTGTATTTAACGTATATAGTATAATACATGTAAACTACAATCAAGACGTCACTTTATCGGTGCAAACGCACAATCAACATTAACCCTTTAGCACGCAGCAGCAAAGCCGCGTGCATTTAACGTCGTTATGGATTTGATGGAGAACAAGCTGCAGGGCCTACAGCATCTTGACATGTTGGGATAGTATGGATTGTTTGTGGACCTTCGATTCGATATAAACTTGTGCCGTACAACTTGTCGTGTGTGTTTGCTGTCGACTTTTCACTTGTAGTGCATTCGTCATAAAAACCAGTTGTATAAGTATATATCGCTGGATGCGTTAAGGGGTTAACTACCTGCGTCGACGCTGTAATCACCGTCATACGCATCTTCATCTTCATCATCATCAACATCATCATGGTTGTCATGGTGACTGCTGCCGACGCTGGTGGTCACGTGATCCTCATGACTCATTACGCCGGCAGACGACGACCGACGATATCGGCGTTCTGCAAGCAATTCGCTGCCACCGATACTAACCAATTACTTACTTACTATACTGTGGGCATATAATGTACAGACTACAGTTGTCGCACCCTGTCCGTACGCATAAACACCAAACTTAGTATTTCACACTTCGGCCACGTTTGCAAAATTTCGCTGCACGGAACACGGAAACTTTTCTGTTTCCAAATAGTTACTGCGTTCGTATTTTGTTCGCTGTTTTATGTCCGCGCTGACGTGCTCGATGTGACGAAAAACAGAAAAAAATGTTCGGTCCAACGACGAGGTTTGTTCGGAAAATGAACGCTCTACGTAATCGGTGTGTCATCAATGTTGACAGCGGATGTCAGTTCGGTACCTTGGCGGACCGTCAGTGCAACAGCAGATGACAAGAATATGTACTTGAAACCTTATAAAGCCGAGACCTAGACGAGACTTTAACCGAAACCACATCACTGATAAAAACTAGCAGCAACGATACAAAAGTCGTCACTAGCGATACATTGCATCATTGTGCATATCAGTGATACCCCGTTTACAAGATCAAGCTGGCTCGACGAGCTGGCTATATGTTAGCTGGACGAGCCAGCTCGATGTTTGCTCGATCGTGTAAACGGGGTATCGGCGGACACGTGTATGACATGAGCGGTTCAGTTCAATTCAATTTAGTACGGTTATTTCTATAGTGCAATTACGCAGAATGTAACAGCGTATAGCGTAGTGAGGTCGTTCTGCTAGCAATGGCAAAGTAGAGCCGACAGAGGTCAGCAAAAGTAAATCGATCGCGATCTGGTCCGCCATTTTCAGGTTTTGCAAATTTAGCACCGCCGCCCGCGACGGCAATCTGAAACATTCTCTGGCGCTGGCGTCAAGCAAGAACTGGACAGCCGCAACTTTCGCCATGCAGAATCGCAGAAGACTTTTGTCAGCCACAGGATCGGTACGCCACCAGTATGGGTGAAAGGCGGTAGCGACTTTTTCACAAGAAGCCAGAGACACTTATATTTATTTTATCAGCATCGCAACCGGACGTTCTTATACTAGGCCTATGCACTCAGCATTAAAGGCACCTTCACAGCCACTGGTCAAATGTTTTCAAATTGTTGAAGTTTGACCACAATTAGAAAAAAAAACAAAAAAGAAAGTATACACTGGCAACGAAAACGTCACAGAAAATATTCATTTTAATTATGGCTCTCTCCAGAAAGACATTGTAACCTGTATAGCGACTGCGTTAAACCGGCAGTCGCTGCTAGTTACTCTGTAAATTAAAGCATACAGCTGTCCGTGGATTATGCCGCTAAACAGAGTGCGATCGAATGAATGATAATCACTGAAGAAAACTGAAAAGTAGATTAAACGAAGAGGCGTGTGTGTAGTGTAGGTTGTATCTAGCGTAGAAATGATCTGAGCGGATCGCGCTGCGGTGTCCGAATATACGTCAGCAATGTCGCTGAGTTATAGGCTAGGTTATCGCACCTTGCTTCAGTGCGCGCGTTGCGTTGTTTGTGGACATACTACCAAAACCGCGTTTATACCTAATACGCGCCCACGCGCGATCATGCAACTCTTCTGCACGGTTACATAATCAATCGCACGTATCTTGAAGCGTTGGCAGTCTTGGAAATATTCTGCCAAATTGAAAAAAATCAGACGTAAAACGTTTTTTGAAGACTGCATTATACACCGCGCTTAGAAAAAAACCCGCGCCAGTATCATTTTAACAATAACTCCGTGGAACATTGGCCGATTTCAGTACCTTTTTGCATGCGACATCACGAAGAAACTTGATGTAAACGACACCTGACCTTAATACTGTTGCTATACTACTTTGTGAAATGCAAAAGCCGTAGTTTGGCCGCTTACAACAATAAATTCGTACTGGGTAGCGCATATTTTCCCTTTCATTCGAAGAAAGCTGAGATACTCGGCGACTCGCAAATATTGGCTTTATTTTCTATTCGGCCTGTCACACGTTTAAGACGAAAATGAATCTGAACGCGACTAAAAATGTATGCATTCTATAGATTTATGTTTAAGGCTTCAAAAAATTGTACACTTATATGGCGAAATATGTTTTCGCATCTTCAACGCCGTCGCTGCGGCTGCAAAAGCTCTGCGGCGCAGTGTTCGAGGAAGAAGGCGGGTTGTCTCGCGCTATAGTACTCGCATAATGTGTGATAATAATTACGCGTGAAAGCTGACGATGTCCAAAGGCACTCTGGCCATTCGTGCAGAGTACTTCACTTCACTTGCTATTGTGCTGAGAGCCAGGTTTTAGCTGAGTGTGTCTACCGTTACTTCGTACTAATAGCCCTGCACTTAACGACGGACGCGTCTTGGTTCTAACAGAAGCGACAGCAAGTCACTGCACTATACGACGACACCAATAATACCGTATCCACTAAACGACCTTATTGTGCGACACCAATTCCATGTCCCAATGCATCCCGTCAGCTGAACACACCCAATTTTATTCTCATAAGCAGGTTCAGGGCGTTGTGGGTGGGCTGAAAAACCTAGGCAGCGGAAAAGAAAGTTACAATTTTCCTGCAGTAAGTTGCAAATTTCCGGTTAAGGAAATTATGGGTGCTCAAAATTTCAATTTCTGTTGCCAAAATTTGTCCGAGATGGGTGTTTTTAGCCCAAAATATAGCATTGTTGAACAAAAATTTTTGAACAAAAATTAAATTTTCTGACAATTTTCCGACAGCCAAAAATTTAGGGAGAGGGGGCCATTGTTCCCTGACTCCCTTCCATCCAACGCCAGTTACGCCACTGAACAGAAAATTATTAACATGGACGATTATCCAAAACCATTAAGCGACACTGCGCGGGCACTGTACAAACTAAGAGATAAGGTAAGATATGAAGAAAAGATGGGTTTTCTCTCAGACGGAATTAGAAGAAAGCCACGGAAGGCAAACTGTTCCAGACATGAGCAGCAGCGACCAGAGAAGCTCGGTCGTCGACGTTTTTCTATGCTGCACCAGCAGCGTGGAACAGTCTGCCACCGTCACTTCAAGAACTATCTGACACTGCGTCACTCAAACGAAACTTTAAAACATTACTCTTTCAGCGAGCGTTTTATCTCTCACTAGTTTTTACATTTTGTACATTATCCTTAGGTTTTACTAAGGTTTGTTGTACACCACTGGTCACTTTTGTAAGTAATTATTTTTTGATTGATTGATTGATCGATTGATTGACAGACAGTCGAATGTGGCTGACAAGTAAGCAAAAGAACCTCAAAGCGCAATTTGTGACTCACGTGGTCACAATGTACCGCGATCTCACAACCAAACAAAAGAGTGGTGCTTTGACCAGATTAGAAATATTAATAACTAACCTTTAAAACGTCTGTATGTCAGGGAGCGCGCCATTTCTTTCCCAAGAATCCGCACGGCCTCGGCTTTTATCCGTGATTAAAATGTCAAACGAAGTCTTTGAATAAAAGGTTGCGGTGCAATGTGCATCGAGTGCCGAATATTAATAAGCCGACTACAAGGCTCTGATGGATCGGATAAATATTATCTTAACGACAAATAATTAGTTAAGATGTCCATATTAAGCCTAAGTTGGATTTGCGATCAGCTGCTGAATTACGGTGCCACACATGCGTCACACGCTTATCCGTAGGCTACGGTCATTCGTCAAATATGATACGCCTAGATGAAATATTAACATAGAGAATAAATAGCTAGAGCGATGCTCACGTATTTTAGCTTATTCATTGTTCTCGATGCATGCAAAGCGAAATTTTGTTAAAAATCAGTCAATTTTAGTAGAAGCTACAGTGTAATATAGGTCTAGTATACTGCGTTTATGTTCAAATAAAAAGTACAGGGTAAGCCAAAAAAACCGGACCTGTTTGAGCGTTGATAACTCAGCGATGGTTAGTGTTAGAAAGACGTGTAATACGTCAAAAGTTTTAAAATGCTGTAAAGAATAAACGACAGATTTGCACAGTAAAGCATTTAAATATTTTTACCTAATTTGCATAAATATTCGTCACCCTCGAAATTCTGCCATATTTGACTGTAACACATGGATTTAACGTGGACATTTGAGCTCTTATAACTTAGCGTTGTTTATTGATGGAAAGGCGCGTAATATGCCAAAAGTTTCGAAATTGTGTATAGAATAAGTGTACAACTTGCATGTCTCAGCATTTAAATATCCTTTGCCTGATTTACCCAAATCTGCCCCACACCTAAAATCATAATAAATTGGCAGTAACGCATCAATTTATGTTGATTTTCATTCAGCATACAGTAAAATATCAGCAATTATTAACACACATGCGTTGAGCTAAGATAAAATTCGACATAAGCAGTTGCCCAGCTTTTGCATTCATAATCGTCATCCGTCCTTTTAGGCAGCTGATCGATCGCTGCAGTCAATGTGTTCAGAATCAGCTGAGCCCAGCATTTGATTAGCATACGTTTTAGCAGGTCAATTACTGAAATTTTGTGACCATGCTATCTGTTGCAATGCCCCACACTGAATAATTCACAAAATTTAAATCTGGACGTTTTGGCAGTGAGTTTTCGAGTTCAATGAACTCGGGCACATGGGAGTGCAGGCAAATGCCTAATTTCAGGGGTAATGAAGATTTAGGCAAATTAGGCAAATATATTTAAATAATTTGCTATGCAAGTTTATCCCCCTTTTGTCTACAACATTCTAAAATTTTTGACATATCACACGCTTTTCTACGGGTAACCATCGCTGAGTTATCAACGCTCAAACAGGTCCGGTTTTTTGGCTCACTTTGTATTTGTACCAGAATATAAATATGCTATATTGCTGCCTGTCTAAAATTCCTTGAACAACAGAACGCTATACCAATAATCTTAAGTTAATCAAGTTACTGTTATTATTTATGTTATCGTTTAACAAAAATACAACAGAGATATATTTATTTGCTCAATCTAAAACAATAACGTTAGTGCGGGTTATGATAAACGTAATGAATGCGCAGACCGCGAAGAGTGGAGCGTGTTTCGTAGACGCAAGAAGACGGAAGAAGAACGAAGAAGACGATGATACAACTGATCAGCATAATGACAACGACGACGATAATGATGCTGATGGTCTTCCATGGGTTAACTGGACGCTGGCGACAATGTCGATGCCGCTGCTTGGCGTAGAAAAAATCTGACGCCAGTTGCTGAATCTTGGTCATCCCGAGCATCACTAAACCACCACTCCACTCCACTTTACTAGCCGCTTGCTGGATGATACGTGTTGTTGCTACGGTCGGGAACAGCTCCTTTCGACAGTTCCTATTCCGACATAAAGGGTTAGAGACGGTTAGGAATAATGCATCTTTGGCCACGGCTGACCCAAATCGTTATGTTATTCCCACAACTGCAGCAAGTGTGCTGTAACCTGAAGGCGCGCACAGAGCGAAACAAATGTACTGAACTGGAATGAATCGGGCATAAGCCATAACAACAAAATTATATAATTTCAGTTCAGTTCAGTTAATCTCGTTTGCTCTGTAGGCTACATGCCTTAACATTTTGTCGGAGTAGTAGGTGTCGAAATAAAAACTGTCGGAATAGGATCAGTGATTATTTACATGCCGGCGACTTTAGCGTCGACTGTCGACTGCTCTCTCGGGCTTAAGTCGGCTGAAAATGCGCGTAATCATATTAATCTATGTCGACTGCACGGATCTCAACCGAGAAGTTTTTGTATTCTTGTCATTGCTAAAGCAGGCTGCTGTCAGTCAACAATGCTCACTCGAAGGCTGTAGACGAATCGATTGATGACTGCATCAGTTTGTATCAGTTTAATCGTCTTACTGCCAAAAGAAAACTCGCGCAACAGTATTGCTCAATCGGCTGACGACGAAAACGTTAATTGTCTAAACGAACCGCAGAACTTCCGATATCGTTGGCATTATTGTAACTCAAATATCATCTCCCTCTGGACGAATGCAAGCGATTACATATTCCTGGCGGATTATCAGTGTAAAACGATAAACGTTTTCTAGGCGATCTGTTCGCATATGACGTACGATACGCTGAAATAATGTTGCAATTTAGCGGTCTAAATTCCTAGCAGACCACAACATACACTATAGACATTAGACAACTGCTGGGAATAGGGTTATGGTAAGGAGTTAAAAACTAGTTCTCGTCCCTTACCCCTAACTTTTTACTCTAACCCTGTGGGATGACGAGAACTTGCTACATGTGCGATCTCATAGCTGTCTACATAGTGCATATGGTCTGCTAGGAAGTTAGATCGCTAGGCTGCAAAATTACCACCATTTCGTACGACTATATCGCTGTCGTGAGGACGATAAGTCTATCTATCATCAAAACATCAGTTCGCCTCTGTCAGATCGTCCGACGTCATTCTGCTATAGCAGCCGCTGAAGCAGCTCGTCCGCAGTGATTGTCGTCGCCAGTAACAACTAATCGCATGACGAGCAGCGACAAATGAACGCAGCATGCTGGCCAAACACATTGCACGCTCGCCGCCGTGCGCTGCTAACAATGACTCGCCGAGAATTAGAGCTGGGCTGAAAGTATTCGCTAGAGTTGGAATCGACATCAAAATAGAATGTGACGCACACCAGATGTTCCAGACCGTGGCGGATTCAAAGGGGAGGGGGCAGCCACTCCCCCATGGGGAGAGGGCAGCCACTTCCCCAATGACTGAATGCATTTTAACAAAGTGAAAATTCTGCACAAAAATGTATTATTTCTGCATAATTTTTTAAATGGGAAAAGGGGCACCACACAGCCCCTTCCCGGACCCTACTTTCTACCTTTTCGCCCCCTCCCTATTCCAAAAATTCTGGATCCGCAATTGGTTCCAGGTTAACTAAAAACGTGCACAAAGCGACAGAAATCAAATGAACCGACCTGAAAACTCAATTCAGCTACGTTACGTTGCACGAACCGTATACGATGCCGCGATGCGAGAGAACTGGCAGTTCAGTTTATTAAGTTTTAGTTAAGTTCGTTCGTGAGATGTTAAATTTTAGCTCGATAGCGTCGCAAGTTTATCAGATATCGACCGATTCTACGTTTTCAAAAAGCTATTCGCAGTTTTTTTTGATTCTGACGCTATTCTCGGGAGAATCATCATCATGGTCAGCAGCAGCAGCAGCAGTAGCAACATCGAAAGCCAGTAGTCGGCAGATGTGCAGCAAAAAACAGACCATCAGATAATGCGAAATTTAACACCGAAAAGTTAGCTTGAATAAAATTTACACTTTGTCCTGGAATATTTTGACAGTTGTATTTAATTTCGGATTGCTGGGGCAAAAACTGAGCTGTGAACATTTTAGCGAGTTCGTCACAAACTAGACAAACCGAGTATATGCACAATACATGTATATTCGAATATCAATAGTACGCCCAACTCTAGCGGTGATGCTCAGCGACATCAGCTGCAGAGGTAGCAGTAGCTTGATTCTGTCATCTAGCCGACGGTAATTAAACTTACTGCCGCAGATAATACGCATGTAGTCGGTGGTCAGATCGTGAGTGAAAGTAATGACTGATCGACGGCGTGTTCTGCCTGACAACGTGACAACGCGAGACGCGTTTCAACCACTGGAGTGAAATTAAGAATTAAACACAAGTGACTTGATACAAATTTTTAAAACCGTGTTGACATAAAAAAAATTGGCAAAATTTAGCGGGATGTGTTTTTTGCGACGTTATCGACTCCATTCGGTTGAAATGCGTAGTCGTATAGCGCGATTTACGTCTCTGCAGCGCTGGCGAACAGTAAAAATCCCGTCATCCGTTGAAGTCTGCTAGGTGGAGCGCAGATAAATAAACAGCGTAACAGAGTAACTGCGGTCAGTTAAAGTGCATGTGCTTTGATCGGTGTGCCGTGTTATGCCTCGTGTTACATTGCAATGTCCCACAATCACTGTGTAACGTGGGCAGGCTCTATACTGTACAGTACATGTAGAGCAAGAGTTTACCGTAAATCTTATAACACAAACCGCGTGTTTGCCACTTTTCCAAGTAGGACGCTGTTGTGATTTCAATGTCTTCCAAATCAGTCAACGATTTAGACTTATAGAACAGGATAGTGGCGTTTCGAGAAAATGAACAGTAGATGCGATTTACATATGAAGTCGACAAATGTGTGAAGGAAGTTGCAGCAACAGAAGGTACAACGTCAAAAACTGGAAACTTTTACAAACAGTTAGTCGGAAACTCGGAATGGTTTATTGGCAGCAGCAATTGTTCGCGTGCTGACACTTCGCTTGTGCCGCCGTTTGGTAGAAGACTTACAACTGTCTCGGCGACCGCGCGCGCGGACGTCACAGGCAAAACATCTGCTTGACGACAAAAATACTGCAACCCCGACCTACCCGCAATCAGCGCCAGAGAAACAAAGAAACAACAACTACAGGGGCTACCATAAGATGTACTGTATACCAGCCCAACACCTGCCCAGCCCGGCCCGGCCCTCGGTTGAACTATTGCGAACCGAACGCCGTCGCGTGTATCTATAATAAATGCCGGGACGTACGTGAAATTGCGCGCTCGACCTGATGACATCAATTTCTTCACCCAGCCACTGGTCGACTTTCTTCTAGCTCGGCCGAGGCGACGGCGCGGGGCAGACAAGCTCTATCAATAATGCAGCTTGCAAGCTCTGCAGCGCGGAGACGTCTTATCAAGTTAACATCGATAATGCGATGAGTACAGAAGGACACTTCACCGGTTTACCCGTAGATGTTTGCGACCAATGCCCTTCCTCATACACACGTGGATAGAGCTATGTACCGGTGTCGTGGGAAATTTGTCGCACCTGGAAAATTCTTCCCACCTCCATATTGTCATAATGTAACTAACGCTAACGCTAACCCTAACCCTAACCCTAACCTCAACCCTAGCCCTAATCTTAACCCTAACCCGTACTGCTGCGTGTGGGAATAATTTTCCGGTGCGACGAATTTTCCACTACACCGGACGACGGCGTCCGATTACCGGGTGGCGCAAAAAACGTCCCGAACATTTGCATGCGGTATTCAGCCGAATAATCGAAACAAATCAGCACAAAAGGACTTGTGTTACGACCAAACATCAGCAAATATGTGTAGGAATTTTCGCCTAAAACACTTCGATATTAGCCGCGATACAAATAAAATAGCCTTACACGCCATAAAGCAATTTTTGCAAGCGGTTCATCATTTGCGTTGCTCTCGTACGCAGGTTATGCCAAAACGTCACAGTAGGCCGAATCATCCGTAACTGATCAGCAGAAAAAGTGCTGAATAGGTCCTCCATTTTCCTTTGCCACTACTGCTAGACGTTTTCCCCACTGCCACACGGCTTTTCTAATTGTGGCCGTCTGACGGCGACATCATGCCATTTTTGTCTGAGCTAACATTCTGAAGATCTTTTTGAGTTCGCAAACGGTTCACACCTTCCTTCACAGACAAGCTGTTGCAAGGTATCCTAAACTGAGTAATGTGGTGGATTCAAGTCTGTTGAATGCGATTTCCATTTCTTTCGGCTGACTAAATCCGGCGTGTTGTGTTGAAGAAAATTTTGAGTTGCTTTGATGCGATGTGATGAAACGCTGTCTTTACATAATTGGATTTTCAACTCGCATTATGTCATTAAACGGCATTCAATGGTGTCATAAGTAAGGTAATTGAAACTTATACGCAAGTAAGAGTACATATTGGTCCACAAGTGTACAAAAAATTATCTCCGTAAAGTATACGCGCCGCTATCGTTATGCAAATTTCGGGACGTTTTTAGCGCCACCCGGTATTATTGGTTTACTTCGCTCAGCCGGACGCACAGGCTTTCGCAGTATTTTCGTGCGTGACTGAGTGCTGTAAAGGAGCGCCGTAACAGAACTGAACTGAACTCGCTCATTGGTCAGTTCAATTCAGTCCAGTTACGTCGCTCTATACGCGTCTTAAAGTTTCACGTCCAGTTAAACAGATAACGTGAATTGTTGTCTGTCCAATGCTTTGCATTACATTGGACAGAGTATAAAATCACCCGAGTGTCCGTGCGTGCGTCCAACTTTTTTAAAGCTATCTTCCTTCCACCTTCTCTTCCTCTTTTTTCCCCTCCCCCTTCTCCTTTCCCTTTTACTTTCGCTACTTCTTCCCCTTCCCTTTCCCCCTTTTCCATTTTTTCCCCTTTCCCTTAACTTTCTTCATCCCCTTTTCCTTCCCTTTCCTCTTTCCCTTGCCCTTTCCTCTTCCCTCTTTTTCTTTCCCTTTCCTTTTCCTTTACTTTCCCTTCCCTCTTTTCCCCCTTTCCCTTTTTTCTTTTCCTTTTTTATCTCTTCCCATTTTTCTTCTTTTTTCCTTTTCCTTTACCATTCCCTTTCCCTTTTTTCCTTTTCCTTCCCCTTTCCATTTTCTTTCCCCTACCTTTTACCTTTCATTCCTTTTCTAGATCTTTTTTTCTTTTCTTTTCTTTTCCACTTTCCTTTTCCCTTTTTTCCCTTTTCATTCCTCTTTTTCTTTCCCTTTTTCCATTTTTCTTACTGTGTCCACGTCCGTGTCTCCAATATTTGAGGCGCCATATCACACCTCACACGATAGTGTAAGTGTTGTAAGGACGACCTTCATGGGACCTTTATGGGAAGAGAAAAACTTTGACCCTCAGCCAATCCAAAACCCCTAAACCGATCGTTACCAAATTTGAATGGCGTGATTATGTCGTGGACGCCTACCACCAAAAATTTGGCTCAATCCGCCCAGGAGTTTTGCTCCCCATATAGGTGAAATATACACTCCTCCGTGTTCGAAATTTACTACACTTTTTTGGTTTTGGTTTTTCAACTCGCCTATAGGCGAGTCCGTCAGACCGATTTTTACACTTAATACGTCAAATGACGCGGTTCTGCGCAAGAAAGTGCCTTTTTAATGTTACAAAATAAAAATTTTATTTTTGACATATTTATTAGACTATGTTAGTGATTACCAACTAAAGTCAGCTGGTAAGGACGCCATATGCATAGCCCCATCTAAGGTTACCCGAATGATTTTTGCTGTTTTAGAGGACTGATATCATCACATCGTCCTTACACACAGTTGTAAACTGGTAAGTTTTTTTTACATAAATCTCTATAACGGTGCAAGGTAGACGCATGGTCACTATGGACTACCCATAGGAAGTCGACCACCGCGAGTCGAATGGTCACGTGAGCGATGACGTCACGTGACTTTAAAAGGTCAAGTTCGTGACCCCATTATTTTTGTGGCGCCATATCTTCACAACGGTGCAAGATAGACGCATGGTAACGATGGACCATTTATAGTAAAGCCCTAGTGACGAATCGAATGGTCTCGTGACTGACAATGTTTATTGTTTAGTTAACATAATGGCGAAGGATGAAGGGATTATTGCTGCTGTACAATATGAAATTAAACTGTTTGATTTTTTTACCTGTCTAAACAGCTCACTGATTATATTCATACGGACATAGACAGTAAACTATCGAAATGCATTGGACTGACTCCGTGTTCGTATGAACATTATCTTGTTTCAAAGAAAAGTCTTTTCAAGCACTACTGACGACAAATCGACAACAACCAAAAAAACACTCAGAACAAAAACAAAAATTTCCTTCAACCGTTTTCAGTTGAGATACTAAAGCATAAACTTAATCTGGAGCGGCTGCCACAGTAAACCGTTTGTATGCCTGTGCTTGTGATTATGTAGGCCTACATGATAATACACATGCCAACCGTCAACTCAGCCTGGCCATCCCTCCCCGTGTAGGTGCACTGAGTGCAGGCGAAAGCTGCGGCGCAGACAGGTGCACCGCGTGAATGATGCACTGGCCTTGTATTCGTGGTCTCGCAGTGTAAACTGGTGTCTGACTAAGGGCTAAGGAAACGGAAATCAGCGCCATTCTATGGACCCTGTGGATGGAGAAATACTGTAGGTTTTTACAATGTCATAATATTCGGACCTGCTCATGGTTTTTGTGTTTACTTTTTTCATTTTTTTCAGAGTTTTAGTTTTCATTATTATTCTTTATTTCTTACTTTTTCAGTTTTTTTCTT
>Ga0056128_1002211_pt1 | contig 22829 bp, 15 predicted proteins | sample WorMetLIZISLAND2_FD_71113 | JGI IMG/M metagenome (GOLD analysis project Ga0056128, IMG submission 71113) | Marine gutless worms symbiont microbial communities from Max Planck institute for Marine Microbiology, Germany - Olavius geniculatus... ... | reverse complement strand
GGTGAATTTCTCCACATTTTCCAGCTCAATTCCATCTATGCATATCTTACTTGATATTTGCTTATCACCAAATACCATCGTCTTTGTTTTGTCGGTGTTCATCATTAGCCCATACCTTATACTCAGCCTATAACTTGCAGCAATGACCCATAAATATATCCACATACAATTGAAAAGCTTTGGCATAATATATGATACAAACAACAGTGTCGTGAGAAAGGGAGACTGCCATTCCTGGCAAATTTTAGCCTGTAAAAAAGTTTTCTTCTTGTTAAAAAGTAGTGCTTCGGAAATGCAAAATCTGGGGACAAAAATCCACCATTTGGGAAAATTTCAGGCATAACTTAAATTTTGAAAATGCACATCTTCTGTCAGATATTTGCAGCAGTCTGTCAAAAACATGCAACTTCCTGCACCCAGCTTTTTTAAGGCTAATGCCACTGCTTCTGAATATTAGTAGTCAAGGGCTGACGTTAATATTTCTAAAAACTGTCACATGTTTAAGATGCAATAGGCTTGGTAATGATCACTTTATTGTAATTTACTACTGCCAGAAAAATAACTGAAAAAATCAACCTTTACAGATGTGGTAACCACAGTAGTGACAAACAAATAATGAAATACAATAATCACACTGCACGATCAGTATGGGTATCATTTGTAACAGAATGGCAGAATCCATCAAAAATAGTGCAGATTTATGGAATAACAATGTGAACAGCAAAAAACAACAGCAGTCTATGATGGAAAGTGATTAACTCCCGAAAAATCACAAAACATTCAGCAGTTGCAGAGAAAGTGACGTTACCAAATTGTACAAATAATAAATGTTAAACAACCAACTATGGTAAATCATGTCACATTATGGTAACTGTGTCACCAATATAAGATTAACTATGAAAAGTAAGTGAGTGAGTAGGGTATAATGTCACGCCCAACACAGTATAGGTCATTTCGGGGACGACCTTTGCAGGCAAAATTGCACATACACATAATAACGAAACAAAAAGTTTAACCTTTACAGAAATTTTAACCTTTATGAAACACAAAACACAAAAAAGACATAGGAGCCTCAACCTAAAATTGTAAGAACTGCCGATTATAATTGTGCATATGTATCGATAATGGCAGTTCTAACAATCTTCCCTGTTATCCTCAAAAAAGTCATCAATCTCATAATGCTGTCTATTGGAGGACAGGGGGAAATAACAATGCACAAATGTTCATAATGCCTAAACATTGAACAACAGTAATGAGAATCTCACCATAAGTCAACTATCAGTACTTAAGATTTTGCTTAACCAGCATACTGTTCACTGAAGTTAGTTTAACTTAGGCCATATTCTGCAGAAACAAACTCTTAGCAATATTAGGTGAAGAACGTCCTAAATACAGTAAACAGAGTTGAAAAACAGATTTCTGCCTCAACGAAAGTTAAATCAAGTTAAGTTTTAAGTGTAAAACCACAAGTTATTTTCTACACTGATTAATCATTTTTCTGCATTGTATGTTCTCATGTGAAATGAACTGCAAACAAAATTCTTATTGACATACAAAACACTGTACATATACTATACGACTATGACCAAAAAATAATTGCAAACGTTAAATAATATCAGTTGAAGTAATCTAAAAATAGTAACAATAGGAACTATTAAGTAAGCAAGTATATTGGGTGTCCTAAAAATGACTTCAAACAGTCTACTACTGAAATAACTAACTAATAATTCTCAAGCAAAATATGTAATAATACATGTATTAAGTCTTGACAATATTGTGTGAAATTACTGGCCTTCAAATTACTAGAAATACCAAAAAAAAATGCTTTTGTTTGCAAACATTTTTGAGACACCCTGTAGAATGAACGCCATATCCAACAACAAACACCTGATTGTGTACTGTACATACGTGGTGTAGGTCATCTTGATTATAAAGTCCTGTAAATATGAGCAATGTTAATAATCTCGTGAACAGCACAGAAAACATCCTGACACAGTACATTATATATTACTTACTTATGATGATGTCACAGAACGTTGGACTTACAATCAAGAGTACATGGGTTCGAATCCGGGTAAGGTTGCCATTAGCTGGGTACTACATGTACGGGCTACAGACAGATACACCATCTAGGTTTAATAGAGTGCGGCGCATTGTGGCTATTGTTAAATTGCGCCTTATAAATAATCTTACTTACTTACTTACTTACTAATATATAAACAACACTAAGGTCCCATTGGCATAAATTGAGTACCAGCTGTCCGACTCAGGTTAAGGTGGGGCATGTTTACCTGTGTTGGGTGGCAGGTAACACCATGTAATCCCATATGGCAGGTGACGCTCCGTAGTTCTGCGACAAATTTCCCATAAAAGCACAAACAACCACTAATTTCTCATGGCAACTCTATAGCAGTGAACTCAATGTAAGTAATGCATGATATATAACGACAATACACATCACTAATCGCACAAAACAGCTCACAAACGGCGAAATGCCACAAAATTAGCAACAAACACTGTTTACAAACAAACAACCTACGGCCCAAACTAGCTGTATAAAAATGAATATGCAAAGCAGATTTCGGAATGGATCATTACAGCCTGTAAAGGTTATTACAAGCTACGATGCTGCAGGACCAACACAATGGACCATCCATTTCCAACCTCTGTATTACACTGTAAGGGCATGCTGCACCAACGTCATTCAACTTTGAACCCGGGTCAAATCTGAATTTGAACCTGGTTCAGCTGTAAATTGTGTTGCACGAAAGCGGTTCAAGCGCTGATCTCGGTTCAATTCTGAACCGCCGTCTGACCGCCGATCAAATTTTGATCTCGGTTCAGGAGACGAATGCTGGTACACTATTGCTGAAAAACTCGGTTCAACTCTTGATCTAGGTTCAGCTGAACCAGCTGAACCGAGATCATGAACGACGTTGGTGTTCCTGTTAAATAACGGGAAACAAATTGTTTTCCGTGCAACTGTTGTAAACCATCATGCAGGCGCAGCACAAAAAAAACGTCAAACTCAGCAGTGGTGTATTATAGAGATAAAGCCCAAAGTCTACTACTTCAATTTTGTTGCATTGCAGCTCTGTTGGATGCCAAGTCACTCAAAAAGCTGTACACATCTGGAAATGTTGTGGATCTGTTGCCAGCTTTCATTTTTTATCAACTTGCATCGCACAATTTGTGTGCTTGGCACAAGCATTTGATATGTTGTAAATTTTCTGTACAGAGTCCGAATTCTCAGAAATTTTCCTAAGATCCTTTTAGATACTCAATATCTCCAATCAAAATGTAAACTCAGGATTTTGTAAATTCTTTTCAGAAATGTTGAACATTAACTTTTGAACCTTGACTTAGAAATTTTGAGCTCTCGGCCAGACTTGATGCACGTTCAATGGGTCTGGCAGCGCACTGTTGTGTGCTGAGCATCTAATATACCACTGTACCTTTTTGCAATTTACATTTTTCTTAAGATTTTTTGAAATTGCATTTTTCCGGAGATTTCCTCATGCCCAATTTCTTCCTAAGATTTTCTTCAGTTCAACTGTAAAATTTTTCAGAATCAGAGGAGTCATTCCCGGCATTTTGTCCGGTAAATCTACCAACAGATTGAAGTAAGCACAACGCGGGCAATACAGTTGTAAGTCGGCTGCTCATATCTGTGTGACATAGTTGAAGGGAAAGTAGCCCTTGTAGATGATGTTGTCACGTTCCACCTGCCCCTCCCACCAGTCCGGATCGGAAGCATCCAGCACTGTAATCACTTCTCCACGCCGAATTTCCAGCTCATCCGATTCCCTGTTCTTCGGTGCGAAGTCATAGTTTACATGAACCTTTGGCTGGAAAAACACAACCACGGTAAAGCTGAAGAAATTACAAATTAAAGATCCATGGCTACCAAAATTAACATATATATTTTATCCATTTTCCAAAACAACATAATTTTCTTATAATTTTGATAGTAATATCGATGACTGGCATTTTGTCGATACAAAGAAATTTACATTTAAAATCATCAATCTATGAAAACGCCGTAGAAAATGAGACGCCACGCTGACAGGCTGATGACATCACCAGTTGAACACATTGTCAACATAAAATATGCATAAAAACATAAACATTACAAAATCACATTTTCTACCTAAGTACTGCTGCAGTTGTCATGTGACACAGTATTTTTGTCAAAATTAATTGATAAACACTGACTGTGTTCAACCAGTGACGCCATTTCTGGCCACTTGTCAAGATCCGAATTTTTAGCGTAATGTAACATAATGCCATTTTTTCGCTATATTAAAACATTAATTCATACACTTTAAAAGTTTAAATCAACATATTATATATGCAAAGCGAAATGTCTACATAAATTTCACAAGCGAGTTTGACCGTGGCCATGGTCCTTTAATCTCACTATCTAAGTTTAAAAATTTCAAATTTCAATCCTTAAAAATTTTGATAAAAGTCTTGCTATTAAAAACATTACAGGATTGGCTGATGGGCTTACAATGTGGTCTAGCCTATGTGCTGGCAGTGGCAACTCCTCATTGGAATTTTCAAAAAAATAATACCAACTTTTGATCAATTACCCTCTCTTTTCTCTTATCAAATCCCTCCACATCCTGTGGTTTTCCCGTAAACATAAAATACATTTTAAGGGTACACTAAGGATACACTGTATCCTGAATGAACTAGCAATCATGTGCCAAAATTAGTGAAAGTAATTCCATTCAAACTAGTCAATGAAACAAAAACAGAAATTCACACTATTTCACTGCAGACACTACTAAACAAAAAAACCTCATAACATATACAGCCAGGGCCCTGATTCACAGATGCTGGCATATAATTTATCTCAAGATGTGTCTTAAGACTCGGACTTAGAACTATAGTGCTTTTGAATAAATTTTATTTAACACTTGGTAATTGATAACATTTCAGTTGATAAGACAAATGTTAAAATGTCCTATACAATCATCTTAAAACATGTATTAAGTAAATTCACAAAATTCGCATTAAACAACCGAAAATTTGTCACAAAATTGCAAGATTTTGTTCTAAAACATATCTTAAGACACGTCATTATTCTGCAAATTGGATCACTGTCTTCAGATGACAATAAATATAAAAATTGTGTTAATATTATCTCAAGTTCCTTTGTAAACCCCCAGATCCAGACTGGATTCTAAAATTCTGTAATAAACTCACAAAGTTGGCATCACAGAGTATGGTAGATCCAGTCTTGCCAACAGGATTGCTGCGGTAATGCGTGATAAGCGCATTGACAGTGTTGAAATGCGGGGCATTGTTCCATAAGTAGTACTGGTGTCGATCCGGCGACTGTAGGATACGAAAGTGCTGTACCTCGTTGTTGATTCTGAATGACAAAACATTCCCGCGACACACTTAAAGGAGCGAACAGAGCGACACAACTGAGATGAATTGACGTGGTTTGGTTTCTGACGAACTGGCCAATAGGCAAGCAGTAATGCATTACATTTGGCGCCATCTAACAAGGTCTGTGTCTATGTGACTATGGGCAGGTATGTCAACCAATGACCAGTGAGCTCGCCATGCTTGCCCATTGGTCACTTCGTCAAAAACTAAACAGAGTCAGTTCCATTGCTCTGTACACAACTTAACACATAAACCACAAAAAACTGACACATGAGTTGCATTTTTTTTTATCTAAAAGATAAAGAGAGTTAAAAGTGTGCATAGCTATTCATGGGAACCCATCACAAAGCTAAAGAGTGACACCTGCCATACAGTGTTATTTCAGTTGTGATTTTTCAGTTAGTTTTAGTTATAGTTGCTTTTTCAAATTTTTCAGTTACAGTTAAGTAATGAAAATGACTAAACATCACAAACACAGATAAAAACAAAAATAGTCAATCTCAAGACACATTTTGCATACATAGTAAATACTCTCATAATGCTGAAAATATAATTCTACATCAGATAGGGGCTTCTAAACCTATACCAGATGAGCACTGCTTGCACCGAGTGAAAAATAGAGGAAAGTTCTGTTAAGGTGTAGATCAAAACTTCCCATATTTTCCACTGGGCAATGTACACCCTTAACAAAACTTCCCCCCCTATTTTTCACAATCTACATGCAGAGAAATAGGGGATAATGCACAGAGAAATGAGAGTAGAGAAAAAAGAAGAAAAAAAGGGCAAATGGGGGAAACAAAAAAGAAAAAAACAAAAAGTAAGCCCAAATGTGAAGGGAACTTGCAGCCAACTTCAATTCCAGATTTAAGAGAAAGAAGCCACCAACCATTTCCAGGTTTTACGCACAAATGGTCAGCCCACATTTCAAGCTGGCAAACTTCGACAATGACAAACCTGACAGAGAGTGAAAGATTGTCAGGATTGGCTTCGCTAGGACGTACAAGGAAAGCACCATCAGGATGTTGAAAACCACTTCCACTTCTCATTTGTAACCTTTTCACTGCCAAGTCCTTACTTACTGCCATAAACCACCTACAAAGCACAGATTATCCTATGAACGATGAACACATTCACAGGCAGAAACACTAATTAATAAACTAAACAAATCCATCCAGAATTTTCAATCCCATTCAGTCAGTTTTCCTCAGCATTTGCTAAACTGCCTGATCTGCTCTAAGATTCAGACTCGAGAATTTGGCAGGTTGAACAAAGTGAGATGCAGTTTTTAACAAGTATGGTATTTCACATTTTCGGGGCCACAAACAGTAATACCCCATTTACACGATCGAGCAAACGTCAAGCAAGCATCGAGCAATTATATATGTTAGCTGGACGATCCAACTCATTGAGCCAGCTTCATCGTGTAAACGGGGTATAACACTAAACAGTGTGGCACGTTCAATCACAACTTTTGGTTACACACAATTAGCTAACTAATGTAAGAAAATGGAGATCAGCACTGCTCTATGGGCCTTAATGCCTTATGGCTCGAAAAAAACTTTACATTACGTAATTATTATAATTATAGCACTATAAATTTTCTCTCACTTTGTTCTCTTGACAAATGATGAATTGATAATAGCTATTGAGCTGTGTATCTGCCTAACAGCAAAAATAAATTTGTTGTCACACACTTACGGTGGTTTGACATATTGGATGTAAGTAGCTGGAATATAACCAGTTCGACCGTTTAACTCAGCTTTGTACCAGTTTGGATCCTCATCATTGATAACCTGCACAGAATAGAACAAACCAAATTAATTGCTTGGTCCAAGTAAAATAGTGTTTAACAGCAAAATGTCAGATCAATCTAAAGGTAAAGTAACAATAGAATAGCCACATGTCAGCATGATCATTGCTCTCTCAAACCACTGAGACCTTGGGCTTGATGTTAATTGCCGCTTAAACAGCCCAGAGTTAGTAGTGAGCTGCAAACACAGCTCAGTTACATGGATGGCAGGCTGAAACTCACATGACACATACCCCGGTACTGTTGTTTAGGGATGCTGGTTTACAGCGAAGAATTTTCTTAAAATATGCGGAACTTTTGGAAGCAAAATATGCAAGGAAATATGCAAAATTTGGTGAATTATGCGGTGCATATATGCGGCATATATGTGGCAAAATGCCGCATATATGCGGCGCATTTTTTTGCACATTTCCGGCATATGCAACTTTGAGTGACGGAGAATCATAATCATGATCACTGGTAGGCCTATTCTGCACATTTTTGACATTTTTGACTTAATTTATACAATGTCTAATTGTAAATACTAGTAATTGTTTGCCGCCAAAAATATTTAATGGTCTTAAAACAACGTTGGACAAGAAAAATGCAATCGCATATGCAGAAATATGTGGAATATGTGCAAATTTTTGGATATGCAGCATACTTTTCACATATGCGATTTTGAAAATGCTATTATATGCAGAAAAATATGTGATATGCAGATTTTGGCCAAATATGCGATCGCACATGTGATCGCATATTCGCATATAACCAGCATCCCTAGTTGTTACTTTACAAGCAGTTAGGTCAGTACGAAATTAAACTGCCCTGTGACAGAGGCATGAACAACTTGCCCAGACTTGTTACCTGATAGTGAAATGGCTGGGACAACTTTGTTATACTACAGAAACATATCAAACCAAGAAAAATACAGAGAAACATAACCAGTGTTGAACCTTAATGAAAACTCCTGCATGAAAACTCAGCTCCTCGTCATTAGAAGCACGAAAATCATAAAGTGTAGATGCTTCCATTGGCCACTAGACTCTGCAGACAGACAGACTATAACTGGTACAAATTAAGTTCCAACAAAATAAATGTGGTATTTGGATTTGGTTACTTAGTTACTTATACAAGAACCCCAAACTAAGGCATTGGAACGACGAGCTGTGACGTTTGAACAACTTGCCCAGGGTTGTTACTTGATAATGGTCTGGCCGGAAGTCGTACCCGTGACCTTGTAATCATTGGGTCTGTCACGTTAACTACTGGACCATCAAGCCACTTAGTAGTTACTCATGATAATTATACGTAGATTTTCTAGCCACAAATAGAACACACTCTAATCTGAACAATGCATCCAAGTGCGCATGCACTAAGACATGGCTGTCACTACACACACTAAATTTCTTGCTCAAGAACGCGTTGTCCAAGCTTCTCAGACAAACTTTTTGGACATGTTGAACGACACGTCTGAGTTACTCGGACGAGGTTCTGATGGTCAAAAAAGAACCTCTTGCGAGAAAACAGGAAAAAAATAAATTCCTTGTGCAAGGTTTTTAAACCTCGATGACCTCGGACGACACATAGGAGGAACAAGGAAATCGGTGTGTGTAGTCATGCATGTTTACTTACAGCTTTTCATTCCATCTGAGAAGTTCGGACAACATCTCGAACAAAAAAATCTGTGCATGTAGCCATGGCATTAGGCAATGACTGACAACCGGTGTCTGACTTTTTGCCACTTTGCCGTTTCGCCCCCTGGCTGATTCAACCCCTGGCTTGTTCGCCTTCCGGTTTTTTCACCCTCTGGCTTTTTTGCCCTCTTGCTGATTTGCCACCTGGCTCGTTCGCGCCCTGGCTGATTCGCCCCCTTAGCTTGGACGATTCGCCGCCATTCAATACCGATAATTCAATATCAATTAGTACAAAAGCGATAAACTGCAATATGTAGCCTAATATTGGTCTATATTAGAGAAATATATTACTCAACTGGGGGCGAATCGTCCAAGCTGAGGGGGCGAATCATCGCATTCACCGAAGCCACCAGTATACTGGTGGCATAAGTAAGCACAGGCAAAGCCATATAACGCTTACTATCCAAATAACTAAGATTAACTATGTGTTTCCCGTTGCAGTTCCCGTTTCAAACACAAGCGTCAGACAGTGCATTCCAGTGATGGATTACTCTGTTGCTAAGTACATACGTTCTCAAACCTAATCTACTAATCAAATCTAATCAAATCAGTCAGGGAGCAAAAACACCAGGAGGCGAACGAGCGGTAGCACTAATTGCTGAATCCGCTGAATCGGCCCACTGCTGGTTCAGGTTTTAGTTTGTTTTTTTTTGGGTTTAGGTTTAAAGTTTAGATTTATTACCTAAAACTATCGCTTATTCAGTTACATCCATCGGCGACGATTCAGGCCGATTCAGCAATTAGTGCTACCCGGCGAACGAGCCATATACGATGTTAACAGGTTTTCTCGTTTCGAACGTAAATACTAACTTATATTAACCTCAAAGGCACTTCGAAAAACACGTAACAGCTACGATGTATACAACGCACAGTACGCACTGCCTTAATTTTTAATTTACCAAATGAACAGCATAAATAACTAAGCGGAAGTGTAGAATGTAAATAAAAGCTATTTATATCCATTTCAGCCAGGTACGGAATTTCCATTGCCCACGCGCCAAAACGAAGCAAAGAATATATATCGGTAGCTCCCGCCAATTTTTGGCCGACCGTGCTGACAGCTGAATACCGATGGTCGTGCCTATGGCACTGTAGGCTGTCGTCTTTCTGTCTGTAACGCATGTATTGTGGCACAACGGCACGCTTTACCGGAAAACTGTCTGAACAAATAAATCGGATTGTCCGACGGCTATAACCTGGACCTGTGGTATCAGATCGGACCCCATATAGTATTACCTCAATTCCTCCAAACGGGCTTACTGACCGCAGCTCAAATAATTTCATTGCGAATTGTAGCCAAACTGCTGATGCTTTCTCTGACGGTACCATCAACGATGTCACCTGTTATCCCAAAAAAGGTGCCCTGCTCCTGACGGCCAAGCTATCAGCGCAATGGTTACTATGAACGCACTGCAGACATTTACAAATGCTTATCTAATGCCTCCATTGCCGACCCGCCAAGCGGGTATGGAGCTAAACCCTCATTCGCATTTATAGCGGCATCCAGACTAGAGATGTCAGCTCATTTACTATTGACAGCTGAACTTTTGTTATAGCTAAACATGGATGGGACAGGAACTGGTAGAACTATCTATTAATAGGCTATTACCTGTTCGAATGTTCACTGGTTAATGGTCTATGGTTAATGCAATCACTGCAATGTCTGTGAAGTGTGGAATGGTAGAATGACACGTGCAAAATGCAGTGCAAGATGCCTGCTGTGCATGGTTACTTTCATAATCATGTACAACTACTGCAACTTCATTGTGGATGGTTGGCTAGTGGCTACAAGTACAAATCTACATTTTTATAGCATTGAAATTAGAATTACTATGCCAGCCAATACAATCAGTTCTTTTGACTTGACTTGATATTACACATTACTTTGACGTGGTGTAATCTGTTACTCAGAATTTCATGAAAAAACTTTATTTTAAACAGCATGACACAATCCAAACATTTTTATCTTACAGTCAAGTTGTCAATACGCACAATTTATATACAACAAATAACTTTCGCGGAAGTGATTTCGCAGTGATTGTTCAAAATGTGAAAACAATCACTGGTTTTCAGTTTTACTTACTTAATCAACATAAATCTCTATCATAACAAATTATCAAAAATAATGTCAAAAATTAACACGTTCCAATTTGGCAAAACTCAAAAAGAAGACATATTAAATCTTTCCGACAATAACTCAGGACTCAGGTATCAAATTTTATACAGTACACAAAAACTGAGGTCAGCTATTTGAACTTAATGTTTGAAAAATTCACCTAACAAACATTAACTTACTAGAAAGTTGTTAACAAACACAACCACAGCATGAGAACAACATGAGCAGAAGTTAAAAAAATAAGCAAGCAGAATAACAGTCGGATATGAGCTGGGGGTAAGAAAATATAATCTCAAGCACAGAACGATGGACATAGGCAAACTCCACAGGACATGGACATCAATTAACGAAAACTATTTATCAGCAGCTACAGTCACCACGGCTCGGATGCTGCAATGAACCAACACAACCACAGAGTAAAATAAATAAACATAGCTCAAAACTCCTTCTATGTTTGAACATATCACATACAATTTCATGTGCAAGTCTGGCTATGGGCTTGTTATATATAATGTAACATAAGTAAACATAGCTCAAAACTCCCTCTATGTTTGAACATATCACATACAATTTCATGTTTTTGTTAGGTTTTATTGTTATATTTTAGGTGTAGTGTTTTTAGTTGTTAAGCGCTGCCGTTCAGGACTGTAGGACGCGCTATACAAATTTCTTCGATTGATTGATGTGCAAGTCTGGCCACGGGCTATGGTTATGGGCTATAATGGTTCCATGTCAAAACCTGGACCATCAAAACTAGCCCACTGCACGAACCCTAACCCTAACCATTACCCTAACCCTATTACTAATCCATAATCCCTAACCCTATACCAAACCCTAGCCCTATCCCGAACCCTAACCCCTAATCCTATCCACAACCCTAATTCTTAAACCTAACCCTAACCCTAAGTACATGTGTCATACTGTAAGTCTAATAATGCTGATAAAGTGTAATATTCAACTACCACTGTAGAAAATCCGGAAAAATCAGATGTAATCTGTAACTGAAAGTACACGCTGAAAGTTATAAACTCATTCTTGCTAATTTTGCTATTAACATAATTTCAATGACTGCAGCTCTATTCCTTTGTTATCTGATATGAAACACCTATTTGAAACTAATCATAACCGTTCCTAATTGGAACGATTTCAGAATTATTCTCAGTGACAGAGGGGCCAAAAAATTAAGGAGATGACAGAAATTTGCAATTTTCTGATAGACAGCTATAAATGTCCGATAGGAGATATAATGGTTGCTCAAAATTTGTAATTTAGAAAAAAAACTATCGGACAAGAAAACATTTTACTACTAGTTAAAAATTATTTTTATTTTTATTACAAAAGTGTTGTTGAATGCATGTTTACCTCTGTCCATGATGCATCAAGTCGAAAGCTTCATTGATTTTATTCATGGGCAGTGAATGTGTGACGAATTCATCAACCTTGAGCTGACCAGCCAGATACTCCTTCACCAACCCAGGAACACTGTCTCTGCTCTTCCATCCTATAGCCCAAAGCAACATACACACACCAGAGATCAGGTGAACAAGACTTATTTTAAAAACCTAGACCAAGACCAAGATTTTTTCGAGACCAATACCAGGACTGTTTCTTTGTTCTCGAGGCACTTCAAGACCGAGACAACATCAGCACAACGCAATGCAAAGCACCAGCAGCACACACACACTAGTGAGCAGCAAAACAAGACTTCTTTCAAGACCCAAACAAAGATTGAGACTTTATCTTATTTTCAAGACCAAAACACAGACTATTTCTTTGTACTCGAGATCAACACCTTGGACCAGTACCAGTAGCGGTAGAAACCCAGTGAAAGTAACTGTATAAGCAACATGAACGATTACAGACTGCAAAGCAATGGAGCATGATTGCACAGGCTCTGTACAAACTAATTGTGAGCTATCAAGATAGCTGACACAGGCATCTGCCTCTAAGTCCATATCATAATATCATATTCTCACTAAGGGTGGGAAAGAAGATGGGAGAAAAAATGGGTCTTTAGATGAAACTGGAAAACAGCCATGGAGAGAGCAAAGATTACGTTTTCAGGTAGAATGTGCAAGACTCAAGCAGCGATGACCGGAAAAGCTCGGTCACTGATGGCAGACAGTCGGATGTGGCTGATGATCAGTGATGAAGACAGCTGGAACGTACAGTGCAATCACTGACGAGCCTCAACGTATGCTACCTAACGAAGCTCGTTGATGAAGTAAGGCCAAAAAACACCTGTAATACTAATGTCAGAAGAAAACCACAGCTGCACTGGCCATGTGTGATACTGATTCAGCCATCTCAAAAAGTCTCATTATTATAGGCCACATCCACCTGCATGGGCTGTCAACTTAATTACAAAAAAGCATAGAAAAATCTGAATTGGTGTAAGCGTTCTCTGGGACAAAAGTAACCAGTGAGCCAGTTTCTAGCTTCATAGGTACCATACGTTCAATCACCTAGTTAACACTGTTAAAATATTAACAGATGCCGTAAGTAATCTAACTGTTCCATATAACAAGCCATGTGCAACCCAGAGCTTGGAGTTACCTTGCGACCAAGACGGGGCTCTCGTCATCCAGCTGAATATCTCACAGATATTGATTTCGCTGATGACATTGCTCTGGTGTCCAAAACTGTAGCAAATGCCCAGATTCTTTTACAGAAACTCAAAACAGCTGCAGCCACAGTTGGTTTTACCATCAACCAGTCGAAGACGAAGGCGATGATCACAGGTGACATTACTCTCAAAACAAGAATCATTAAGACAGTAGATGACTTCTGTTACCTTGGTTCGTGGGTAGCTGAGTCAAATAAAGATATGAACACTCGCAAGGCTCAAGCCGGGACAGCAATGAACAAGCTTTCAAGAATTTGGAAGGTATCTTTCAGATTAGTCGTGAACTCAAACTTCGTGTTTTCAGAACCGCTGCTGAAGCCATACTACTACTCTACGGCAGTCAGTGCTGGATTTTAACAGCCCACAAGAACGCTCACTCGATGGGACCTATACTCACCTGCTCCGCAAAGCTCTCAACATCTCATACAAAGACCACATTCCCAACGTTACTCTGAATGGATCCTTGCCACCAATCAGTTTAACACTTCACTATAGACGTCTACAGTTTGCAGGACATTGCTACAGTCGAGTAGACGAACCACTTCACTCCATTCTGTTTTTCGAACCGTCTGGAACTTTTCGGGTCATGCTCACATGAGCTACATCAAAACACAACTGCGGGACTCCGGTCTACATTCAGTCAACGACTTGTCGCAAGCCATGGCATCACATGATGATGATGAGTGGCTTGTCGTCTGCACTGGGATCGACGTCGACAGCGCCATTGCGACATAGAGCAAAGTAGAACAACAGTAACAGAAAGAAACTGACCACCAAATGCGGTGCCTTTCCACGTTCTTCCAGTCACAAGCTGAAACGGTCGAGTTGCAATTTCCTGACCAGCACCAGCCACACCGATTATGACAGACACGCCCCAGCCCTTATGACACGCTTCCAGCGCTGCCCTCTGCACACGAACACATTAAGCTGAAAATCAATAACGACAAAAATAATGCTTGAAATGCATCTGATACACTGTAGTTACAGATTTTTAGTGCTGCACTCTGTACATTATACACTAAACTCATAATGGGACTTTTACCCCATTGACGATGACAACAAGCTCACTTGTCAAGCACTCTACAAGCTCGTCAAGTAAATGATGAAGCTGACTAATGCGCCGAATAAAGTTAAAAGGGTTAAAGTCCAAGTCGCACGAAAAAAACAGATATTGGCTAAATATGTGTATGTAACACTCGTTAATAATACGCTGATCAATTGAAACGAAAACATCGCTTTGAAGTAATTTTATCACAAATTCGTTGTGCCAGCTGAACGCACTCGAACGTCCACAAAAGGTGATGACATCACTCACAGGACGCTTGGTTGACAAACTGACATTTGCATTCGAAAATGCTAAATCCGTTAATTTTCCTCACAATAATATCAGATTTATAGTACAAGTAGTGATGCATAAGTGACATCAGAAAATACGTCATTGTTTATTTTGTTCACTACTAGAGGCGTGCAGTTAGAAGAATTAGCGATGTGCTGGAATACTTGGTTTTTAGTGGGTAAACTACTGATGAAAAATTTGGCTTTTTTGAGGCCATTTGGCCATAGGTTAAACTGCATTTAACCTCAAGGCAATAAAGCTAGTTAGCAACCCTCCTGCAGATGACATCACAGTTCCAAATTTGGCCGAAGCTGTGAAAAAAAATTGAGTACTTTAAACCTGATTTTTTGGGTATTAAGATGTACTAGGAACCAGAAAATTAACGAATATTGACAAACTATCATTTGATTAAGCCAGTTAGTGCTTTATAACAGTTACGTAGAATGATGCGACTTGGACTTTAAAGTTGTGTATAGCTGTTCACGAGAAACCAGTCTCAAAAACATATGATATGTGATCACACAGTTTAACCTGCGGCCCAACACAGATAAACCTGCCCCACTGTAACCTAAGCCAAACAGGCTGGCACCCCAGACAGATGAAAAGGTGAGTTGACCTTGTTGATGGTTACATACCAAAATGGTTTACCTGACCGCAGACAGTCACCCATCCAAACCACTTAGCGATCCGAACAAAAGCTAAACTCACAACCTATAAATCGTAAGTCCAGCATCATAAGTGTTACACCACCAAGTCACAGTGCTCTAACAACAATAACGGCCTGAACAATGTGTAAAAATATTAGTCCTGATGTGATAAGTTCGAAAATTTGACGATGAAATTACTGTAGTTAAGTGACACAAAGACATGCTGACCATAGTGAGAACACTGCCGACGGCTTCAAACGTGTAGTCCAGCCCACCGTCAGTCATCTCAACTAGCACCTGCTGTATCGGCTTATCACTGTGATCCAATGGATTCACACACTCCGTTGCTCCAAACTGCTTAGCTGCAAAACACCACGTCTCTGTCTACTGGCTGCGTCAAACAAACAATGGCTCTAAACCTCAGCAGCAACATTAATATAAATACAAATACACAACCAATTAATAGCAAATAGGTGAAAATAAATGTCCAACGTGCTGTAGCATCAGAATTAGTAAAGAGCAAAGATATAAATAATGTCAGTGAAAAGAACCAAGTTTCTCAGATATTCCAAAGGGCAATACACTAGGCAGACACTAGACCCATGAAGACTGGAGACTGTAAAAAGCAAGCTCCATGGGTTGAATGCTTCCCCGTTGGCCCAGCCAATTGGTTGATACTCAATGACTGAATATTACACCAGTACTGGGTAATGACAATCTATTTTATTTGTGCTTACAGGCCCCCACCTACATAGAAGAAGAAGAAGAAGATTCCACATAGACAGCTAGGTCCGTTGCATGGTAGCTCATCCCCTTTACAGCGCTTTGAGCCGGCGAGACTAAAGCTGGCGCGATGGTTTTACCTGCCCACCGCAGTACTAAGCCCAATTAAGCTAGCATACAGCCCAGGTCGGCCTGATAGCCGGCTCTAGTTAAACCTACATAGCCTATGGCAAAAATGTTCCAAAAAGCAGGATTAACTGGCATGCCAACTTCCAGTTTAAAAGGGCAAAGGTCAAGATTAGGGTCAAGATTAGTACAGCTCCAAGCACACAGCCACACAACACATCAGCACTCAGATAATAAATTTTCACAGTCAATAAATATTATTTTCCACGAAAGACACAAAACCTGTTTCAAACTTTGCGGAATTAGTGTCCACTCCGATGATGCAAGCTGCTCCTGCCTTCCTACAGCCCATGACGGCTGCCAGGCCGACGGCTCCGAGACCAAACACTGCACAGTTTGAGCCGGGTTCAACCTTAGCCGTATTCAAAGCTGCTCCGTAGCCAGTTGAGATGCCACAGCCAAGCAGACAGACTTTATCCAGCCCAGCATTGCTGTCCACCTAACAGGGAGAGAATATGAAAAATAAATGATTCGCACAATCAATCGTTGAAAAATTTAAGACTAATCGTTAAGATATTGATCAGTCACATTAACAAAAACATAGTATAAAGTAGATACAACGACATCATTACAAGTGACTCAACTCAATTCAAGCACCGGTTTTTCTAGAAAAGATCAACATTTTCATCTGTCTGCAACACTTTGTTAAAACACTCAATAACTGCACAGACAGAATGTGGAAAAAGTGCCAACGTAAACTATAATTAACAACACTTAGTGAGTTTATGACTCAAATTACAATGCCAGGCCAGATGTCCAGATGTTCGAACATAATCTGCTGTTCTAGCTGATGTCATATTGCTGTGAAAAGCTTATCATGCAGTGGAATTGCGATCAGTCTATGAAGTTTCGAAACACAGCTTAATTCTATTATATATTTCCAAAAATTAGGCTGATTAACATTTGCTAGTTTTTAAGAAATCTAGCATAGCTATGAATCACTAGAGCCCACAGTTTTCCGTGGGCCACGAAATTTCGAGCCAAACCACAAAATTTGCCCTTTTTCGCCCGTGGAATTCCGTGAAATTTTACATAAGTTAAGAAATGACCAATGATTAGTACGATCGTCGGCTTTAAACTAACTATATCACAGAGAAAAATCAAACTGAACTGCCTAAAACTGCATCCTTACTAATAATTACCATCTTATATGGCACAATCGTAAATTAACACAATGTGACTAATTGACAAATTGCACTTATGAAAGAAAAAAGGTCGATAATTTCTTATGTATGTTGCTAGCATAACCAAAGTTTTTTAAACAGAATAAAGCTTAGTTTATGCACAAATGAAAAGCTGTGGTAAGCTGTGGAATTTGGAGAATTTTGCTGTGGTGAGCCACGGAATTTTGCGAACTGGTGAGTGGAATTTGGCATAATTTACCGCGGAAAACTGTGGGCTCTACAAATCACCACGTTTCCTTTCTCAAAAGCACATGGCACAAAAAATAATAATTCTATGCTGCTTTAGCCTCAAACAATTTAGCAAAAATTTTTCAACTTTGCTACTTAACTTTACTTACATATGATGCATAAAAACAAGTTATTTAAACCTTGCAGACAGAAATGCCGGCTACTACGGTGTATTCACTGAATGTACTGCAGCCCATGAAGTGAAACAAGGTCTTCCCTTTGCATGTAAAGCGACTCGTACCATCAGGCATGAAACCCTGACCCTGCATTACTCTATAATGCACAATTAACAGATTACATATTGCACGGCATAAATAAGTAGAAATCATAGCACAATGCACAAATGTGACTACAGCTACAGAAACTATTTTTAATACTGCTGATGCTACAACAACAACAACAACAACAACAACAACAACAACAACAACAACAACAACAACAACAACAACAACTACTACTACTACCGCTGCTACTTGCACATCTGTTCAAGTAGCCAATTTTTCTACAGATAACCAGATACTGCAAATGATAGTTTCAAGAAATGACCTTGATGGAAATTTTGAAACATGACAACCACCATTTGCTATTGCTCTGAAGTATGTAAGGTTATGAAATGTACACATCAATATTTTATAGCAAGGCTGGCGTAGTATAGTACTAAATAGATTATATTACATGTCTGTAATGCTCGCTTGCTTCCTGGGCATCAGCCAGAACGCTGGAACATTGCCAGAATTAAATGTTTACATAATTGCAAAAACCGGTGCATCACAAATTAAAACCGTCAGTCACAAGAGACAAGAGAAATGAGGAGTCAATGACAGGCTCATGTAAACGTTGATTTTGAGTAAGAAATGACAAATTTCTCACGTGAGAATTAGTACTGATATCTGAAAACCACGAGTGTGGTTGTAGTCCAGCAAAGAGATTACGCTGAATGTTGAAGGAGCTGTTTGAAACGAACTGTGATGTTTTCACCGAATGTACGCGAATAAAGCCTATCCTGACAAGGCAGAAAGGTGCCGTCGACAAACCGTGAATTTCCAGGTAATTCCAGGACAGCGTAAAGTGTACCATGCGACCTGCCGTTGAGTTCATCATCAACCAACTGCAGCTGACATCAGCAGATTGTATGGACGTTGGTCGACAATGAATAGAAGCTTGAAAACTGGAATCGACGAGCAGCCATTCAACAGCGGTTCAGGCGTATGCATTTGCTAGCTAGCTCTGCTGCTTGCTTTGCCGCTATAAAAGGACAAATTGATAGTATATTGCCAGCCATTAAATAAATAAATGTGTTGGTAGTTGTGTGATTTAACTTTCTACACATCTTATTTTGTGTTTATCACAATATATTATTTTTAAACGTCAACTGAACGTTTGTTGTCATCACCATTGGTAGCTAGAATCGTACAGTAAATCAACTAAATAATTCAATTCTAACCATATACATTGCAACTGGTAAGTATGCAAAGTAAAACATAACATACCAAATAACGAACACATAAAAAAGAAAGACATGCCTTCTACAATTTGTGGCTGAAAGGTGCAATGCTGTAAAATGTCTATCATTCCTTATACATGTATTATTGACATATAAGTCCAAAGTACCATATGCTCACTGCAGATGACTTTCATGGACTACTTGACTATGGCGCTGCACTTTTTGGTAATCTTCTCTAGCACAATATCTGCTAACTGTCCACTAGACGTCCAGCTGGCTACTGAAAATTATTGGTTCATTAAGTGACTTAAATTAAATTCATTGTAACTGATTAACAAGTAAACATTTTGAAAACATCTTCACATTGTAAAACTGATGCTGAGTGACTGTTACAAACCGTATTTTCTGGCAGAGGTTAGTTTTGGGATTTTTACAGAACTTGCATTCTCCGCACTGCGGCACATACAATGGAACAACGTGGTCTCCTGAACAGAACACAAAAAAATCATTAATAATACCAAACAATAAAGTGCAATGAATAAAATGTGGAGCATGAAATAAGCTTCTCCATGCAGTTTTGTGCTACAGACATGTATTCTTCAGGTACAAGCAGCAGTCTTACTAACACCTGCTGTTGACTGGACTATATTAAGGTCACTGTCTTTACGTACATTCTAAAGTGATGCAGCAGAGATAAAACATCTTAATTGTACAAGCATTCTATGTACCAAATGTGCCCTCACATCTGCCTTCTAATCATGTAAGCACTTCTTGTAGCAAAGGCGCCCTCTTGATATAGCAAACATGCCGTTGATGCACAAATGTGCTTTTAAGCTGCCCAAATAAATGCTTTTGGCACAGTACACAAAGAAACAGAAAATTGTGCAGATTAAATCAAGTTTACAAAAAAGCACATTTTAATTATTTTTCATAATTACAATCAGACTGTTTCATAACTCAACCGTTTATTTAGTTTATGTGCCAGATAAAACAGACAGTTTATCTGCTAGTTTTCTGATGCAAACTGTACACGTATTTTGTCTGCTATGGAATTCTTGATTTTGAAAAATGGTAATGAAAACCAAGCTGGTGTAAAGTCGGAAAAAGTGGACAGTTCACTAGTTCAAAAGGGCATTAGTCCAAACAGTGTGATTGTTAGGGATAGGGTTAGAGTCAGTGATAAGGTTAAGAAGAAAGATAAATTGCATCTTTGGCTATAGCAGCCTCTGGCTACAGCGGACCAAAAAAGGACCAAATTCAAACTAATGCAGCAGTGACATTTCAAACTTGTAGATAGTGCCATCGGTGATAAGAGCAGGGTTAAGTCGAGAAATATAATTAATTAAGCAAAGTCAAAATATCAACTGGCTGCAACTGACTGCAACACATATTCAGTCAAAACAAAATGGGACTGTTTGAATAATTTAGACTTGTGTACAGGTCTAGCGAAAACACGCAACTACATTGATGCTAAAGGCATGTAGTTCTTTATGCAAACCCATCTCAAGAGCTACGCAGTGTCACCTGCCATATGGAATCACACAGCCACCTCACACAAGCAAACATACCTCACCTTAACCCAAGCAAAGCAGGTTGGTTCTCAACTTATCTAGCCCACAGGGATAAAAAGCTGAGTTGACCCTGGTGGTTCGTTATACACAAAGCATCATTGTCATCTGTATGTTACCTGGCTGAACGTGAGACACACCCTCGCCAATGCTCTCGACAATTCCACCTCCTTCATGACCCAGAATGACGGGAAACAGACCTTCGGGGTCGCAACCACTCAGAGTGTATGCATCCGTGTGACATACACCAGTGTACAGTATCTATACATTGTGTGCATACACAGGCAGGGTTTTCAACAGTGGACGTTTGGGCATAAATACGCCCAGAAATTTCAGCCCGTACACCCAAATTTCAAGTTGTGGACATCAAAACGTCCAAATCAATCTGCCTCTTATTATGTTTATTTGTCTATAATAAACTGCGAATTGACGTCAGAATATATTTTCGAATGTTTCATAAGTTCAACAATTTCCACTGACAGTCGTGTTTCTGAATACCTCATTTCATGAAGATGTGTCATGGCAACCATGTTAACTAGATCTCTGAACAGTTCTAATCCAGAAACTGCAACCTTCGTTTTGTTAAAGCTAGTAGAATTGAACGTTGCTTGTTTTTACAAGAAAGCCCAGCTGTCGCTAAGGAAGATGCACTACAGCTTAATTCCTGTTGCACTACTGACCTTCAAGGTCATCCAAGGTCAATGACTTTTATGTCATTTGAAAGCCAATAGTAATTAACCTTGGCTTTATCTCTCACCTTTTCTGAGGTATGGCCACTTATAGCTTGAAACTTTCCTTTAAAAATTGCGGCCAAACCGTAACATTCTCATTTCAGTTCAACAACAGACTGTCTAACCTTTATTCGCACTTCACCACTCCTTGGTGGCGCCACTTCAATTGTCTCAAGTGTCAGTGGCTTTTTCGCCTCCCAAGCAACAGCCGCTTGGCACGTAATCGTCTGCAACATATGCACGTCACAGTAAATACTACAGCACAATGCAACAACAACTTAATAAATCATGAACTATGATAACATGACTATTGGTTAGTTGACAGACCACGCTCACGCTCAAGCTTCTGATACATGCCGCCTGTTTCCATATAGTAATAAATCAAACACGAATATAATTTGATACCTCATTACACTGACATGAAAGCTTCAGCACTTGTCACATTTACCTTCCCCGCTGTTTGAGCCATTTATTGCAGATTTACACGAAGTTATCACATGCAGGGGCAAAAGACACGACACACCCACTAATAGTGAAGAGTCTTCGTATAAAATTTCGATACCATCAACTAGTGATTTGTAGTTCTCGTATCAGGGAACCGGGTACCCGGACTCTGTTCCAAGATTCATTACCCGGTTCCAAATCCAGGTAATTAGTATCTGTTTTTTTGCACTGATTACTGCTGAAACCTATAAAAATTTTGCCACTTGCAGCCTTTGTGGCGAAATTCAGTGCTGCAATTCTAATCGGGTAATTGCAACCGGGTACCTGGTTTCTAAAAAGGGTAATGTTAATCACCACCGTTAACGTTAAAATGGCACTTAAGTTTTCGTATACTTTTAAATAATTAAATATTGCATTTTTGAATAGCCAAACAAATAAAAATTGTTAAGCAACAAATACAATGATTTAACGCTCAACAAATTTTATAAAAAAAAATTATGCCAGGATTTAATAAAGTGCTTTTAGACCCTCACTAATGTTAATTAATGATTTAAATACTCGATGTTTGTTTACATAACAGGCATGCCAGGGGGGATGAAAACCACAACAAGTGCAGGACGTTGAATATTTATGAGCGCCGGGGTGGGGGAGGTCACCTGCGTGGTAGCGCGTGTTCATGAATATGTAGTAAACAGCCAGACAGAGAA
>Ga0056128_1002210_pt1 | contig 22830 bp, 8 predicted proteins | sample WorMetLIZISLAND2_FD_71113 | JGI IMG/M metagenome (GOLD analysis project Ga0056128, IMG submission 71113) | Marine gutless worms symbiont microbial communities from Max Planck institute for Marine Microbiology, Germany - Olavius geniculatus... ... | reverse complement strand
CTTTGACCACTGGTACCAAATTATACTGCTGGATGAACAGAGGCACATGTGGGTAAACAACTTGCCCAGGGATGTCACCTGGTAGTGCATCGGGCGAGAGTCGAACCAACAACCTCGCGATCACCAGTCCGACATGTTACATTTATACCACCAAACCTTAAAAGGTAAAATCTAAAATTGTCAGGTAGCGTACTTGCTATAACGATGCGTACACAAGTCAGACTCGCGACCGGAAGCGCTTTACAATCTCGGAAGTAGCACCTGATTGGCATTAGCTAATGACACCGCAGCGCACTATGCGGCCATCCATTGCCGGCATTAGTGAACAATTGGACCCGAGGGCGCAGCACACAGACCGCCCCGTTCAACCACACAACTGCTTAGGTTTATTTCGTTTTTTATCATCATGTTTTTTTTTATTTTTAGTGATCTTTTTTCTCTTTTTTTAGTTTTCACATTTTAGGTCTCACTTTCTACCATAACCGTCTGTTTCTGGATTTTTTTTTGATTTGCACAATGAAACTTTCCATTCAAATTTTTCACATTTAATTTCCGTTTAAAACATTTTAGTTACATTTCGGTTTATGTGCTAAATTATGGGCAGCTTGCTGTCAGTTTTCATCACAGAGCGACGTAACTGAACTGAGCTAAACTGATATGATTAAGTTTTTGACGAACGGACCAATGGGCAAGCAGTGATGCAGTACAGCAGGCACCGTCTGACGGAGTCGGTATCTACGTGACTACGGACACGTACGCGTCAACCAATGACCAAAAATGTGTTCAACCTGCTTACCCATGAGTTCGTTCGTCAAAAACTAGACTGTGTCAGTTCAGTTTAGTTCACTTCAGTCCAGTTACGTCGTTGTGTTCGCGCCTTCATACTAATCTACAACCGGCGGTCATTCTGCTCCGAGTGGGATATCTAGGCGTAGGCGTAAGTTTAATATGCATTCTGCGCCGCAGCCCATGGCGAATCCACGCCATTTCTATTCTTCTTTTTCTTCCTGCGACGACGATGCCCCATCAGCACAACTGACAGACAATCATCGAATGGGTATAGAGTTTTAAGTCTCGTTCGACACATCACTACAGATAATAAATATCAGGGGAACGAGTTTTTTTTAGACAATCACATGCACTGATATACTGACGATGTCCTTCCATTTCACCTAATCCCATTTTGCTTGCGCTTACGGTTAAGGTTAGGGTTAGGAATAGGGTAAGTGTTAGGGCTTAAAGCTGGGGGTCAAAATTAAAGCCAGCAAAATGAAGCCCCGCCATAGCTATAGCGGACCAGCACCGTTTTAGTTACTTCATCAGAGTTGTTAAGGGTTTGGTCAGGGCAAGTAGGGTTAAAATCAGCAAATCAGGGTTAGGGCCAGTTCTGTTAGAAAACAACCACGTGCGAAATGACCACTACATAGATGGCGTCCCCTAGCTATGGCGGGCATGAATTAGGTTAGCATTAGGGTTAGGGTTAGGGTTAGGAATAGGGAAAATGAGACTACTCCATACTGATCACACAACTGACAGACGGACGGACGGACAGACAGACAGACGTTCGTCTAAGCGTTAGCTTGCCGAACCGGTCGACAATCGAGCAATTGTTATTCATTAAATGCGATCACCGAACGGACCGTACGGTGTTGTTCTTCTCCACGGGTCCTGTCCGGCCGTTAGTCCGACCGCACAGTCGGCCCATCGTGAGACCGATTGAGACCAATATTTCGTAGCCGACAACGAACGCCAGCGACGATGCACCTTAACTCCCAGGAACAGAAGCGATTCTCCGCGATGAACTGTATTGTTCCCCTTGTCCCGGCATACCCCTTAGGTCACAAACCCTCCAGTAACAACATAAGTCAGACAGAACCCACCCCAGGACAGAACCTTCTCTAGAGGCGAAAATCTAAGAACGGGGGGCGAATTTTTTATGGCATGTGAAATATTACTCAACGACTCAAAAAAAACAGACACTCTAAAAGTAGCCATGAAAGCTTAAGCATAATTACTGCAGCATTACACACTAAAAGGAAACAGTATTTTTCAGTAAAACTTTGAAAGCAAACTAAAAACTACACTAATAATTTTGACGGTCCAATAAATTTTAGGGACGCGGGTTTTTTTTAGAAACGGACGGAAGCCGGAAGCACAGAATTTTTAGACTTAATTGATCGCGTGACAACAGACCGACGCTCGGTTTTACTAAGAAAGGATTGCAGCCTGACGGGTTTGTTCTACGTTATCGGTAGAAAGAGGGTTATGTCAAAGGGGGACTGGTGTTCCCTTTCTTGTTGTCGACGCATTTCGTTCCTTAGCGTAGTAAATGGCTGTCCGTTCTTTCTGGATAAGCTTCACTTCACTTCATCAGATGTGTCAACGAACACAAAACCGCTCCTCCACTGATCAGGGACCGACTGCACGCCATAAAAGCGGCCATTTTCTGCCGCTGTCCTAATAGGCCGCAATACAGACCTTGCCCGTTTGTCTGTCCGTCTGTCTGTTTCGTGCAGGCTTCTTTTAACTCAAAAGTTAAACGGGCAAAGTTATATGGCGCGAACCTTTTCCGAAACATGAAAAAAGGGCGCGTGATATGCCAACTTTTTGTTCACAAGGTCAAAGATCAGGGTTGAGGTTTGTTTACATCTACCAGTGACAGCAAATATTTTTTGCAAAGCGTGCGAAATAGGACACTTAACATTTAAACGATTTTCGGCCGACTGTTAAAATTGAGCCTTGGGTATGATGTGTCGTCTGTCGTCTGTCTGGACAACATGTATTGTGACAAAACGATACATTTTACCGGAAAAATGTCCGAACAAGTACATAGCGTTGTCCGACGGCTACCCCGCTGTACCAAGTTAGACCCACTACAGCCTCGCTATTTCCCACAAATAGTAAATTTTAAGTGAGGCCATGTTTGTACCAACAATTATCAAATTTGGTAGAAATTGGTCAAGGTTATCGCAAAAATTGCTTGTATTTATTGGGACACAGTGTAGACATGGTTATTATGAGTCGACCGCAAATACCTTTCCTGCTATGGAGCAGCTGCGTTTAATGATGACTCTGCGGCGTCTATGTCGGCTTGAGAGTCTCTTGAGTCCTTCGTGGTTCAGTCCGCGATAGTCAACGACAACAAGCAGACGCGACGGTCAGAACATGAAGGAAAATACTACTACGACACTGACAACGACAACGCCGTGCGACAAAGACACCGCTGCTGATGTAGTAGTAGTAGTAGTAGTAGTCGGTTGTTTGTTAATCGATCGAAACGTTGTGGATTAGCGATAAACTCTCGCTGGTTCAGATTACCGCCAGGTAAAGAAACTTCGACAAGTAATGGACAGCGATTGCAGCGACGACGACAGCGACGAAAACAGCGAGCGGCAGGTGGTCAGAATAAATAGTCTACTTTCAGAGAACAGTAAGTGACCGTTTTCTGACGACGGACAGGTGATGAAAGAACAAAACTACTACTAACGGTGCGACTACGGCGACAGTGAGAACAACTAGCACAACAGCAGTAAAATGCGTCGTCGTCGTCCGGCGGAAATGCAGCTCCCTCGCTAGCTCGCTAGTTGTTGTTGTGAGATAGCTGCTCTTCGCGTGATGCAGTTGCGTCGCACGCATATCAGCGACTGCTACTGCTGCTGCTGCTGCTGCTGTAGTGGACCGACTGTTCACTATGCTCAACGCGCCAATTAGCACACACACACACACACGTGACTGCTGTCTATCTGTCCAACACTCTCCCATGCAGACCGCCACAGCTCGTCTACTCCCGAGACGTTTTACTCACTCTGCGAGCCCACTGTGTAAATAAACAAAACAACACAGATAAGCAATAAATAACAAATTAGTAAACGGATGGTTAGATGGCGGAAATCACCTTGATGAATTCAGACGGTTTATTTAATGTACAACTGAAAAAAGAACAATAGCTTGTAAGTCGTACACTATAAATAACTAAAAACATTTATTTATGTGTGTGATTTGCTTACCAAACATATTTTGTGTATCGATCTATTACTATAAAGTTTTTGGAAAATTTTTGATTGGCTTGAAATTACCGGTATATTTGAGATTAACTTTACATAGAGTAAAAATAGCACAGATGACTAAAATATCGGCACGCAAACAGCAAAAAGAAGTGCACAATCTCCAAGCTGTTGACTTACGCCATGAAACAGCCATATATCCAATATTTCGAACCTTAGTTGCTTAACTGTATTCTAACGCCAATCGTTTTAATCGTTTTAAACATACTTCTTTCTAGAAATTTTCAACAAATATCCACAAGTTTTATTTACTGCGACTGGCACTTACGGAAACATTTGTTTCACGCCTGAAATCTGGCGGTTTCATAAAAACCGCACGAAGAGAAAAAAACTCAGTATTGTGCGCGAAGAAGATTTGCAGGATGGAAAATGAATGCTATTAGATGAGCACATCAGAAGCGTGTCCTCGGGACAGAGACAGCAGGCGGTCAGACTGACGACTAGTCGTCCGGACAACAAACGGTCTCAGCAGCATCTGCAGCAGCAACATTATCATCATCATCATCATCCTCTTTGCTCCGTATTTTTTTGTTTTCTTTTCTTTTCTTTCTTGATTTTGGTCTCTTTTTTCTTGCTATTTCTTCGGCGTTCATCTTTTTCCTTTTTTGTTGTTGCTTTTTTTTTTATCTCATACGTATCGTCATCATCATCATTGTTATGATTTTTGATCTATTTATTCCCTTTATCGTTTTTAGCCTCCTTTTTTCTTGCACTTTTCTTCTTATTGGTCTATCTTCTTGTAATACTCGTCTTCCATTTCATTATCATCATCATCATCATCATTATCTGCAGCATCAGCTGCAGCTGCAACCAGAAAGATTGCAGTCATCATCGGCAGATGTTAATGTCGTGGTGCGTATAAACCGTGCAGAAAAAATTATGCATCATAAAAGTAGGAGTTTTAAAAAAAGAAGGGAAGAAAAATGAGAAAACTTGCTCCAAGAGGGAGAGAGGGGGTTTAAAAGCCTCGGATGTTGATGTCGTGCAGGCGCGGAAATACGGCGCCGGCATAACAGTGCAGTAGTGACGACGCGGCATGTATATATCCTCGGGCATACTCATTGCCACCTCAATTCGTTTTGCCCGTATAACTAGCTCCCAGCGCCCCAAGAGCTGCTGCTGTCCTAATCCCCAACGAACACGCCTCTATTAGCAACAAAGCCGTAGACAACAAACAAACAACCAGCAAACACGCAGACATAAACTGCTGCTACTTACGATTTTTGTCTGCCCTGGGAGGCTAGGAAACATGAGTTTCATTGGTAGACAGCCAGTTGTGAAAAAGCAGCACGAAATTTCCTGTGTAGGTATTTCGTAACGCATGATTGGCGTTATTCGTTGAATTGCAACCGTCAACGCTTCAAACGATGTTCGGCAATTACTCGAAGAAGTCAACTGGAAATTACCCACATAATCAGAATTAGGCCCATAAACCAAATTTTTGCCTAGCTGCAAAATTCTGCTACAAAAATCTACTCGACTTTTTGTTCTTTGTATCACTACCACGCCGTAATTGGTGAATTGTTTATCAAAATACATTAATAAAGTTTTGCGTCACAAACGTAAACTTTTTTTCACGAATTGCACAACATAGGCTAATAGGCACTATTGTTTAGGCCTACTAAAAACGATAAAGCCAAAAAATACATAAACTTAAGCAGGTTAGGCCTATCTATTAGATAGAAATTATCGGCAAAAATTAACTGGAAATACGGCGGAAATCGCTCACAGAATCAACACCATATGTTACAGTTATTTCTCAGCTGTTCTGTAAACACCGTTGTAACTGCAACTGCGTCTTTCTGGTGTCTTTTCAACGGAATAGCCTAAAACAGTGTTTGAATTGCCGGAGGGAGGATTGGAAGGTTGAACTCACCAACTGCTTTCTCAAGCCCCCCTAATACAGTGTCAAATTATGTTCTGGGGGTCAGCTATATACTGTATTCATACGATTTACAACATAATTTTGGTTCGGCTCCGACCGTCAAAAAGTTTAACGCCAGCTAATTTTTCACAATTCAAACACTGGCCTAAAAGAAAGATAGGCCTACACTCGTACTGTCAAGAGATCTAATGCAGCTTAACGACGCGTGACATTGTAGCTGTTAATTATTAATCAAAACTTTTATACCTGCAAATTTCAAGCCATCAGTCTTTTCACTTTTCCACTGCGGCTTCCACAGCGTTGCATTCCACGTAGCAGAGGAAACCCCACATCGTAGCACTAGACCTAGATTAGCTGCTCGTCTGTTTCCCGTTGTCAAACTTGCTCACGGGTTGGTCCCCACACTGGACAGCAGAGAAAACTGAGGATCAAATTCATTCAAGCGTTGGTGCGCTTCAAACGCTATTCACTGATGCGTAACCGACCGCTCACTGTTCAAGGCGCGCACACAGCGACGTAACTGAACTGACATGGTTTGTTTTTCGACAAACTGACCAATGGACAAGCAGTAATGCACTACAATTAACACCGTTAACGGCGTCGGTGGCTTACATCACTACGTTCACGTACGCGTCAGCCAATGACCAGTGGGCTCACCCTGCTTGCCCATTGGTCAGTTCGTCAAGAACTAAATCGTGATTGTTCAGCTCAGTTCGTAGACCGCTAAGTATGCATGCGGACGAGATCTGACTCGACTAACTCAGCCTGGCCATCCCTTCCTGGGTAAAAGCAATGAGTATTGGCGATAGTCACCAGTCACCATCACATAAGCCAAAGTAAATAAATACTGGGCGACTCGCGGCTGAAAACATGTTACTACGGGAGAGAAAAGTAAGTCGTAATATGGCGTAGGCCTACCGTTGAATAGCACGATGTCGAGTTTCCACAGGCCCTATGGTAACCACTCCGCTATCTGCAAAGATTTGACCGCAATTTACAATAAACATTTTTTTTTAAATTGGCATATTTAGTCATCGCTTTTATTCAACTACCGTACGTTTATTGCTGAGTTTGTAAAACAAAATACAATTTAAAGTAATTTTAAGTAAAAACAAGAAATTTGAGTTAATGCTCACGAAACGCGCGAAAGCCTATAGCAGTTCCGGTTTAGTAGTTTAGCTAAAAATTGGGGTGTTCACGCTAAGTTAATATACAAATACCAGTGTTGGGCATGAGTTAACTCAGATGAGTTTCAACACACGAGTTAACTCAGTTATTGTAAGTTGTAAGTTTGAGTTAACTCATCCCAACAGGTGCGAGTTATGAGTTTGATTTAATTCAGTATTTGTATGAGTTGTAAGTTTATTATGTTTCTAAACTCAACTCAAAACAAAAAAGTTGGCAGTTGCCATCATCAGCTGCAGTGGAAAGGCTGTTCAGTGTAGGTGGACAGATTGAAACACCAAGACGCAACAAACTTTCAGACGAAAACTTTCAGAGGTTGCTGCTATTAAAGGCGAACATGAAGTATTGCCAACAAACAACGATTACAAGAGTATCGGCTGAACAATTCTTTGAGTAAACCTGCTTGACTGATTTAGTGACTGGTTATAAGAATTTATTGCAGCTAACAGTGAATTTTGATTTGCTGGTTGACAAGTGTTTAGCAATTTTGGACAAAATATTAATTGACTTTACTGAGTGACCGAGTGATTGATTGACCAACTGTGCTTGATATATGGTATAGAAGTATGTTTCGATTAATTAACTGTCTGACTGAATGATAACAAAACACAAACTTGTACTCTTTAAGTTTAAGATTTTTGAGTGAATTTGGTTGAGCGACTACGTGATTTATTAACTAAGTAAGAAATAATTTTGTGGAACACTTAAAAGTGAGTGTTTGCTGATTGGCTGCTTTTTAGCAATTTAGGACAGTCTTAATGACTAGTCTAACGATTGATTGATTAATAACAAAAAAAACTAAATGAGTTTATGAGTTAATTTATTTTCTTGGTGAGTTTGATTTAACTCACTACAAAGAAGGTGAGTTGAGTTTGAGTTTAAACTCATTTGGTCTGAATGGTTTGAGAGTTTGATTTAATTCATTTTTAATCTGATTTTTCCAAACATTGACAAATACCAAATTTTCTATCTAGATCGCATAACGATAGTAGCGTGGCGCCACCTTGTGAATGATGTAGACTTGTGTCGCAGCCAGAGATGGTTAAAAAATCCATAAAACCCCTTATTTTGGCGTTCAAGATCATTCAAGGTCATTGAATTCGGCGCCAATCGAGAGCCAGTGTATGATTTCCTATTAGTGATTAATAGTAACCTAGGCCCTATCTCGCACAGTTACTGAGATACAGCGACTTATTGACCAAAAATCGCAAATTTTGCCCACCCCCTCTCATTTAGCGCTTTCGTTCGCGGTGACTCCTTTAGAATTTGTGGAAAACTTTACGGTTCCTAAAACTAGAGTTTTTCAGGCAGCCGACGGTGAAGATTTGGTGATCCAATCTTGCATCGTTTTTGACTGATCTACCCGTGTGACAGACAGACAGACAGACAGAATTTCGATGGCTAAGACGCGCTGAAAGCAGTAGCTGCTTTCGCGCGTAAAGAAATTGGCGGATTTCTTTTATCATACCATACATTCTGTTTTCACTTTATGATGTATTGTAGTTATAATATATTTTTACCTCTATTGCTGAGGTATCTGTTTATGGCCAACCGAGTTTGTGTCATTAAGCATGAGGCCATTTTTCTCTTTCACTAAAGCCAGCCGATGGTTCTTTGTAGTTTGCGGCACCAGCGAGCGGAACGTTAGGCCTACCTCTCTCGGTCTTCAGGCAGCGCCTCAAGATGACGTCTCCATTTTAAGCCTACTGTTTATAGCGAAACATATTTTTTCATACACACAGAAGATAACAATGTAGACCGAGGCCTATTGCCGGTTCAAGTCACCTTAATCAGTCAAACGATCAATTAAACGATTACGAAAAAAACAACACATACAATATAAACAAAAAATAATGTAAAAACAACAAGACAAAAAACCAAAGTGCAAAAATGCCAACAGCAAAAAGTTTCATAACGTGAATAGTTTTTTAACTACACGTGAGTCGAAAGTCAAACATCAGATGTCGCGATACGACAGTCTATGATAAAGATAATGATGTTGCTGCTCCTGATGATGATGATAATGATGGAGTAACGTGAAGAAAAATGCGGCGATAATTTCGCTTTAAAAACAAAAGGAGAAGACGACGACGTCGCTAAAAATCTGATAACAAAGCTGCTACCGTAATAACGTAGGCCTAACGTTGTGTGGACGTTGGACCGACGTCCGCACGCCGCGAGCACAGGTGAGTAATGCGCCCCCGGAGAGATGTGATGTGATGCCGGCGTGCTGTACAGGGTGGCCCAAAACGGCACACGATTTTTATACTCATAACTTCATCGAATATTAACCGATTTTAAAAATACTTTTACTGTCAGAATAAGCAGCAGAAAATTTGTAACGACGCTATCACTGAAGATCCCACCATTACATCTGAAGTGTGTCGCTACACTATCTTGTGTTTTATATAAGACCAACATGACGGGTCGTTCTGCCTTCAAAGCCAAAAACCTGCTTTTTAAAACATTTTTGCTGACTTGTGCGTTTTTTTGTTTGTGCCTAAGAAGGTGACTACAAGGGTGGGACACCTGACTTTTGGCGATCCTAGTCTGATATCAGCGATATGGAATCTGCGTACTCATACACTCACATTTCACAAAATAGTGTAGCGACACATTCAAAACGTGGTGTTAAAATTTTTAATAATTCTGTCATTAATTTTTTTATTCCAACGATAAAAAATTTTTAAAATTGGTTAATATTTGATGAAGTTACAAGGCGTATAAAAAGCGTGCCATTCCTGTTCAATACTCTCTCTTGCCCCCAAATCTAGCTAGGAAGTCTGGGGAGCTCTGTAAGCTCCCTCACCGGAGTCTAGTAGAGAACCCTTTTTAACCGAAATCGAATTAGGTGCATTTTAGCCTTAAAATGTGACATCTGGTGGCAACAATTTGAATTGTGCCATTTCTGGGCCACCCTGTATAGAGTAGAAGACAATCGCGTCATCATCATCATCATCATCAGCAGCAGCAGCAGCAGACTCGGAGGTTTCGTGCCGACAGATTCTGGGTTCAGACAGACAGTCTACCTCCTGAGAGACAATACTCGGATGTCATCAGTCTGCGTTTGAATGCAAGTATATTTGTTATTGTTGCCGGTGCCAGTGATGTTGCACCGACGTCTGATCATTGTCTGGTCTGTAAAACCTGCATTTCAGGTTCACTGTTTATAGTTGGACATATTCTTTTTATATAAAAAGTTTTCGAAGGTTTTTATCTGTTTACAAACAGATAAAATGGGTAATTTTGAGGGTACTAGACAACGATGCAATAATACAATAATTTGCTAGCGGCATCTGAGCAAAGTTGCTTCGGGATTGTTTTTCCCCACGTTTATTACATTTTGTCATCGCACACAAGTAAGTAAATCGTAAAGCAAAATCCGCTATATTTTAGTAGCACTTCGATTTTTGCGCCAGGGGTTTGCTAGCAAACCTACGAATTTTACGTCTGTGCCGATTTTTTAACTTTGAACCCATTAGGCTCAAATTCCATTACGCCGACTTTGCGACAAAGTTCGCGGATTTTCGCGACTTTACCGTTTTCTCTCTGTGACCAGTCCGCGATTTTCGTGTCGTGCTCGTTCCCAAATTCCATCAGAACGACACAAGCGGATTTTTTGAGAACTTGTTACGGACTTGGGTGTCGCAACCATCTCGATATGTCGAGATGATTTGAAAGTCCGAAACTTAACCTTTACAACCCCCGTTTCATGTTTTGCGTCAGCGACTTTTGCCAAAACTTCCGCGCAGTGCCCTACGGCGGGTACAGTGGCCACGTACGTGTATCGGACAACGACACAATGTACAGTAGTAATGCAATCGGCATGCGGCGTCTGAGCAAAGTCTGCATAATTATCGATCCAACTGGTCAACTCAATCACCTAGACCCTACTCCTTCACTGCGACTGTCAGTTTTGCACCTAAGCTTATTTGTCTGTCCGTGCAAAGTCACCTGGATTCCAGTTTGGCAAACTTCAGACTTCGTCTAATATAGGCCTATAGATCCGGTCCATAATTTCTATAGCGTTGCAAAGTCCTTACTGTTTTGCCGTACATGTAATAAACGTTCCTAAAAAAGTGATAACAACTATGAAAAGGCGTTTAATGCAGGCCTTAAAAATTTGCAAACATTAAATAAATAAATGTGTATACTCGTTATCTACTGGATCGATTGATTGACTAAATTCAATGTTTCGGTTTGGAATTGCTTTTTTCCCACATTTATTAGTTATTTTTGCTCATTGCACAAAAGTAACTAAATCTAAGTACAAAATATCCTACATTTTTCAGTAGCATTTCGATTTTTTTGTGCCAGGAACTCGCTAATCCGCGATGAAGTCACGCAAGAAAACTTATATTAGCCTACCGTATCGTTAAAAGGCATTCTGAAAATTGTCCGCCTATATGTCTTGTGAAGAAGTCGTCTGATCTAACTAGTACATGCCACGCGATTTGTTTTACTTCTCCGTAAAATACAAAGAAAATGTAGAAACGACGCCTACCTTTTCTTCGTGTATTTCTTTAGGCTCAGATAATGTGCGACAACAACTTCAGTACCGTATACATCTGAATTAAGCTGCGTCTCTATCTGCGATAAAACTGAGGCAAAATGAAAACTACGAGTGAATTGCATGCGAATCGCGTCCCATGGTTGAACATGGTCTAAAAACGTCCACAAGTACAAGAAATATTCTATGACTACATGAAACTTTGCTAATGTACATATCCTGCAAAAAAACTGTTGCGCAATATTTTAGCCTAATAAACGCACGTCGAAGATAAGTCGTGCTTACACATTAAATAAACAAAAAACCCAGCTGTCGTTAGGATGGGCCGACCGTGATGCTTATATCAGAAGGCCAGCGTCCGACTTCCGGTCGGAAAAAAGCGACTTACCAGAGGTGACGACAGTTTCATACACGCTACGTTAACGCTGCTATCGAGCGCTACAATCAACGCTAGATTACTGTACGGCGCACGTAGATGATGGACGCAGACAGCGACATTGCGTTGAAAATTGCGGCCAAACCGCTGTATATAGCGGCATGGTTACTATTGGCAGCCTGTAGGCTGTAGAAAACACGTCATCGTTCTATCCAACGGTACCATCGCCGACCCTTTACGACGTACCGTTTAGCCACAATACATAGGTAATAGACAGACACACAAGCACTGGGTTACAGTAAACTTAAAGTAAAGTAATGGCTACCATGTAGGGTTGAGAACGTATGGCTGGACGCAGTGGCGTAGCCTGAAATGTCAACTGGGGGACCTCGTCTCTTTTTCCCTTTCCTTTTCTTCTCTTTCGCCATCCCCTCTTTGTTTCTCTTTTTTCTCTCTCTGTTTCACTTTTTTCTGTAAAAGCATGGTCCCCAAAATCCAGCTAGGAAATCTGGGTAGTGCTGTGAGCTCCCCCAGCGAGGTCTGGGGCGGAGCCCCAAACCGAAATCGAGACTGGTGCATTTTAGCTTTAAAATATGAGATCTGATGGTAACAACTTTAATTATTTTCTTGAGAATAAACTTACCAAATTGGCAAATTTAGTGCATTTTAGACGTATGCTTATGTATTGTCTAGAAAATTAGGGGGTTGGCCTCCCTGCTCCTCTCCTTGTTTTCGCCACTGATTGGACAAGAAGACGACACAGCAGCTACGACATGCCAGTTACCGATGTATAAATTACATTCTGGTGACAGCGGTGGCATGCTGGGTACGTAATTAAACTGCATGGTTCTCGGTCTCCCGACTGTCGAGTGTCGACTATTAGTAATTGATTGAATATCGATCTCTCCCTGTCGTGGTACATACAGTACCAGCTTAGCTGTCGACCAGGTTAGTTGGCGCGCTGCTGCATATCATTCGACACAGTGCGTAATACTAAAAGGGCGACATCAGAACTCAGAAAGTATATTATAGGGGTCTATTCCGTCTACACGACAAAACTGGATCGAAGCACACATGTCATCAAGCATGCATCGTGGTGGCTTGAGGAGTGATTGATGTGTGCTCGATGAATGTTTGACGAATGCTAGACGAGCTACGCCATTGCAATCTATACATGAGCACCTGTCGAGCGAGCTCGACGAGCCAGTTTCATCGTAGGCCTATAAACGAAGTTGCCTAACAGCAGTTGAACCAATAGCCAGTGGCGTCGCCAAACAGTTTGAATTGGGAGGGGTCACGTCTCCTTTTCCCTTTTTTTCTTTTAGTACCCTCCCCTTATTTTCCTCCTTTTTCTTTCTTTTTTACTTCCTTGTTTTTCCCTTTCCCTCTTTTCCTGCTTTTCGCTTAAAATACCCCCAAAATACAGCTAAAGAGTCTAGAGGAGCGCTGTAAGCTCCTTCTTTGGGGTCTGGGGCGGAATTCCGGCCGAAATCGAATTTTGTGCATTGTAGCTTTAAAATATGACAACAATTTTATTTATTTTTTTTGAGAGTGAACTAACCAAATTGGCACATTTAGTAAAGTTTAAACGTGTCCTTATATGTCTTGTCCGGGAGATTGAAGGGACTCGGCTTTTTGCTCCCTCTCCCCTCTCTTAGCTACCCCCCTGGCAATAGCCGCTCTGATTGGCTCATAATTATAAGCAAGTAGCCTACGTGAGCAACACAAATCATTATACAGTGTCCAGTTTCCAGAGCAACACTGTACACGCTATAAAAGATAGACACGAGATGAAGAAAAGATGGGTCTTTAGACGTGACCGGAAGACAGCCGTGGGGGTCACGTGTTTAGGCAGACTGTTCCAGACACGACGAGCAGAGGCGACCGGAAAAGCTCGGTCGCCGACGCTATAGACAGTCGGCTGCGGCTGACGATCAGCAATATGTAATGAGCTAATTAGCTTAATATGGCTCAGCTGAAATTGACTCAAATTGCGCTACATCTTTTACTACAGGCCTAAAACGTAGGCAATGCACCGTATGGTCAGACAATAGAAGTTGAAATTATTATACTACGTATCTGTCGCTAGTTTGCCCTTAAGAACTCTCGACTTTTTGGCGTCATGTTTTCGATAAGAATCTTATCTCCACTATCTACTCAAGTCACAGGAAAGATCACAGGAAATAGCCAATCTTCTGCGGTCTTTACTAACTTCTGAACATTAGGCAGGATTTAGGTTTATTTTGTGCGAACTGAAAAATTTGAAAAAAATTTTTAGTCAGTGCCCCGTCAATAATTATCAGTAACATTTTATCCGGCGTTTTGTGGTGATCACCAGCGGCATTTCGTCTGACAATATGTGACGTTTATCATCACTGAAGGCTGCATATTATTGTATTGTACACCGTGTCATAGTACATTGCACATACTGTACATTGTGCCTAACAAAGCAAAATTGTTTTCGTTACAACTTTGTCAAATCTTCACCAAGTTTAATATAAGTTTTGGCACTTTACATACATGTAATTCTATCGTTTTGGACATCTTTGTGTGAAAAACTATCACCGTTGGTGAAATTTGGCAAAATTTGGCAATATAAATTGCTGTTTATTAAAACGTTACTGTGACGTCATTAGCAGTAACGTGTAACCAGTTTTTAAAAATTAAATAGCATTTTTAGCATGAACATTTTTGAACGCTAAAAAATTGGTAGGCGGTCATGTTAAAAAGTCTTTAACTTCGTCGTTTTTCAACAGAATCAAATTTTACTTGACAGTTAGATGTAGAAGGTTTCATTAAATAAAACTGTGAAATTTCAAATTAAAATTCCAAACGGTTGCTGAGAAAACAGCGTAAAACTTTAGGGGTCCACTTTTTTCTGCCGCACCCTGTATAGCCTACAGACGGGACAACTGACAGACAGAGATGGGTACCCCCACCGCGTAGGTCGAATGTCGTTGCTACCATAATGGCTCATTAACAAGGATCTCTGCCCAAATAGTAAGAAATGACGAAATCGCGTTGAAAACTTAAATTACTGTTTGGTAAACAGCAGTTTGCGTGGATTATCTTATGAGTGGTGCTGCTGCCCTCTGGCGAATTGGCGAATAATGTAGCCTACTGTTAAGTTGCACCGCGTTACACGACGTAATGAAGGCCTTATGTATACACTGTATATACGTTTTAAAATACCGGTAAATTGTTTCGGCACATGTATCACAAATGTTTCGGTATTTTATTTCAAACGAAACAATGCCTGCAAAAGAGAAAAGATGTTTTCGTTGGTAAAAACTGTGCTCAAATCTTGCAAAAAAAATTTTTGATTTTTAAAATTTTTGTGTGTGTGCAGAACTACAGATCACTGTTTCGGTTTAAGTTGCCTGCGAAACAACAACGTTGCACGAGTTGATGAGCGAGTATGCAGTAGTACGAGCCTATACCACTCCAGACAGTGCGGTATCGTACTTGACCACACACGCACGGATCGCTCATCAGACTACACTGTCGTTCGCTTTACAACGCACGACTGCAGCCAAAAATTGTAACAACAATACCAGGGCCAACTGAGTGTGGTTCGAGTATGTTGATCACCAAAGGCGCGTACAGAGCGACGTAACTAAACTGAACTAAACTAAACTGACACTAACAGGGCTAGCCTATTGGTTATTGGTTGACGCGTACGTGATCGTAGTCACGTATAAACCACCAACGACGTTAAACGGTGCCTACTGTGATGCATTACTCTTGCCCATTGGTCAGTTCGTCAAAAACTGAATCACGTCAGTTCAGTTCAGTTACGTCGCTCAGTGCCTTCAAGTATGACGTTGATCACTAGGTGTGTTTGCGCGCTGGCGCTCCGCGGGCAGCTGGTGTAGCGGCCGGTGACGTCGTCGGCGGCGGTGGTAAAGGTGGCGGACAGTGCATCCCGGCGTGAAGTCGTGCAGCCGTCTCCTGCTCTCTCCTATGCTGCTTCCACTTTCTGCTGACACGCTCCATGGCCGGACTGAGCGGTGGCGCCGGGGTTCCAGCCGACGCCGGCGGGCTGCGTCTGGGCCCTCGCCATCCGTCCTCGGCGTCGACCTGGCTTCCTGCCCACGCGCTGGAACGACCGTGGTCTTGGACCGCTGGGCACTCAAACACACGGAAACTGGGACAGACGTCATCCTTGTTGTGGCTTCCAGCATCCGAGGAGCTGGAACGGGCATCAGGAACCAGGGTTTCAACGGCCCTCGAACTCGGATGGCTAGCATCATCGTCGTAGCTTTCTGTCACCGGGCTCGAACGGACACCAAGGACCGAGGACTCGAAGGCGCTGGAACTCGTCGAACAGACATCACCTTTATCGTAATTATCTCTCTCCGGGACATTGAGGACCGTGGCGGTCTCAAAGGCATTCGGACGGACTTTACCCTCGTCGTTGGTTCCTGGCAACACCCTGGAACAACTGAAATAGCCGTCAAGGACGGCGGTCTCCTCGAATACACCAGAGCCCGGTTTGCTATGACTTTCGTCGGGGCTACCTGACAGTAGACCGGGACGGTCACCAAGGGCGATAAAACGGCCATCAAGAACCACGGACTCCAAGGCACTAGAGCCCGGATTATTATGACTTTCGTCGTGCTTGTGCACTAGTAGATCGGTGTCGGAACGGGTATCAAAAGCCACCGACTCGAAGGTGTCACCAGAGCCAAGATAATCACATTCCTCATTGCTGTTCTTTTTTGGGCATAAGTTCCTGGGGTCATCAAAGTCAAAGGCACTGGAGGTAGAAAGACTCTGCGAAACAGCCTCTGCGGGTGATGTCTGACGGTCCAAAGTTGGACGTGGGTCGGGTCCATCCACGGGTCCGGTTGGGTCTGGTTGGGTCAGACTATAACCCTCAACCATGTCCCGTATCACCGTCTCTCCACTCTTCAACTCCTGTGATGTTATCACTTCGTCTTGCTTCATGAATTCACGAATGATATCGCACAGCTCCGCTGGTGTCGGGGATAACGAAGACCTTGAACTCTTCGACGCTGCTACTTTCGACTGTTCATCACTGCTCAACCCCGAAAACGTTTTTGGTTCAGCTGATGTTTCCCGTTTCGCTGCTTCCGGCTGATTCGTTTCCGGTTCAGCTGCTACAGTTTTCGGCTTTGCTATTTTCTGTTCGGTTGTTTCCGGCTCAAATATTTCTGCTTCGGCCGTGTCTTGATCTTGATCTGTTTTCGATTTATTTATTTTTGGTTTTACAATTTTCAGTGCTACTGTTTTCGGTTTAGCTATTTTTGGTTCAACTATTTTTGTTTTAGCTGTCTCCGTCTCAAATATTTTTGATTCGGCCATTTCAGGTTGATTTATTTTCGATGTAGTTATTTCCGGTTCTGCTGTTTCCAGTTTTTCTGTTTCCGGCTGATCTGTTTTCGGTTTAGATATTTTCGGTTTTGCTATTTCCGGCGCTGTAGTTTTCGGTTCATCAGTTTCCGGCGCGGAGTCGTCGTCGCTCGTGTTGTCCGCTGACATGAGCGGTGTAACTTCACCTGCGTTCTGCCGGTCCATCGTCCAAGCCATGTGTCCCTCGGCGCCGAAGCCCCTCATCTCATTCCAGACGGAAAATTCTTCCATCTGATCATCATCGTCGACGCTCGTTCCACCTGAGGTGATGTTGGCGTAGTGCTGCGGCTGCAGCTCACGCAGCGTCCCGTTGCTAAGCAACCGGTCGGCGGATCCATCCTGCCCAAGACGTGTCGCAATATCACTATCTACTTCCGCCAGCACTGAGGCGGATCCGGCACATGGCAGCATCCCGTTGCTAAGCAACCAGTCTGAAACCGGAAGTGTTGTCGGTTGACGCTGGTTCTCGACCGTCTCGTCGTCTCTCTGGACACCTGACGCAGCTTCTTCCGTGGGGCTGTGCGGGGACTCGACAGCGGTCAGAGAAAGTCCCGATCTACCACGGGCTGCAGGGCTGGACGGCCGGGACATGACGACGTTGAGGGAAGGTCCTGGGCGGGGGGATGAAGTCAAGTTGCCGACCAGAGAGGGCGTCAAACTACGGGAAACACCCGCGGACGAGCAGGACGACACCGGGGACTTGACGGCGGTCAGAGAGGACCGTGGACCGGCTAGTGAGGGTCTTGCCGACCCACCGAGAGCGCGTGGGCTGGACACAGGGAACACCATTCCGTTGAGGGAAGGTCTCGTGCTAGAGGATCCTGACATGCGCGGTCCAGCACCGTGGGGGAACTCGACAGCGGTCAGGGACAGTCCGAGCCGCCGCGCCTCCCTTTGTGCTCGTCGGCGCGCCGCGTTGACGATCACGTCGACCACGTTGTGGTGACGGAACGGCAGTCGGCAGTGCCGCGGCCCGCGGGCCGAGCCGGCGTACACCTTGGAGCGGATGTAGAACTGGATGGCGTGGTCGCGAGCCTCGCAGAACACGACGAACGCGTAGATCAGAGCCACGCAGCCCAGACTCATGATAACCGGCCCGACGTACATCAGGGCGATAAGCGCCGCCGCCTGGTGGTGCTGCGATGACGTCAGAGCCGCCGTTCCCGCAGCCGCCCCTCCTCCCGCCGCCGCAGCCGCAGCGTAACCGACTCCAGATTGCTGCCGTAACAACAGCAAAAACACAACCGGTTCTGTATTATCATGAAAACTTGGGGGGTTGTAAGCTCTAGAAATAGACATCGGAGTAATCTATACGTATGGCCTGCAGTGAACTTGCACGCGGATAATATTTCGAAACGACCGACGAGAACAATTTCAGGTTAAACATAAACTTTCCATGGACCCCCTATACGCGGACCAACCTAGACTGTTTAATGATAATGATGGTGACGATTGGAGCTGCGATAATTGGCGATTAATCGCAGGATTTATCGTTAATATATTTTTTTGAAAATTAGAACAATTTTGATGCTTAAAATTTTGATTAAATTATGCCAATAAAAACATTATAAAGTGCATACAGTGACTTTATGACAAACAGCTACAAGTAATCTGACCTAAGCTCACGTGACGCGAGACAGCAGAGGTTTTGCTATCTGGACAACAGTATTAAAATGAGGTGGTTGAAACTATAGTCATTTGCGTCAAGATCTTTCTTGATGTCACGTGCCGAAAATTATTAAAATCGGTCAATGTTTCACGGAACTGTTCAAAAAAATTAAAGTGGCACGTTTTATGGACGAGGGTGTACAATGTTCTTAAAAATGCTACTTAGACATTTATTTTATAACACAACGAAATATAGCAAACATCGATCTGGCTGTTATTTACCAACAAAACTTTACAAGAACGTTAAAAACACTGGGTGGGAAAAGCCTGAAAAATGCATGCGTAAAATTTTTTAAAAAATTTTCTTGAAACGTTATCAACAACAAATATCCTATCTTTTGCCATTTTACCCACCATTATCATCATACATCATCATCAACATCACCACCTCGGTGTAATTGTTGTCGTTGGCTGGCTGTGCTGCGAGTTCGTTCGGCGGCGACTGCGACTGTTCGTTCTGCTGATGCGCCGCGTAGAAACCCACGATGCAGAAGCAGCCTCCGGTTGCCATGACGACGAAGCCAGCAACCGTGGCGAGGATGGACTGGCGCACGCACGGTATGTAACAGCGAAACTTCCGGCGCTGACGACTGTAGTCCACTTCGCTGCCGGCGTGCAGGTCGTCCGAGGCCACCGTCCATACGGACTTCTTGCGTAGGATCCTACCCGCCGTGAACATGGCTGCCGGTCTGGTTGTGACGTCAACGGCAGGTGCTCGCCCGTAGCACGTGACGCTGATCTACACAAAGTCATTATTATCATCATCATAATCCAAGCGTTTTTAAATGTTATACTCAGTGCCACATCTACAGGGTGGTCCAAAAACGGCACAAAATTTATGGCATCATAATTTTGCAACCATACGTCGCAGAGTCATGCGGTTTTCAGCAAAATGTTTAAAAAATTCTTTATATTAGTAAAGTCAGCGTTTGCATACAACAGTTAAATATTTTTTGTTTTGCGGCTGGCAAGTGAACTATACATAAACAGTATTACCTCGACACCGTGTTCCATAAAACGTTCCGCGATTATTTTTTGAATAGCTCCGTGAAACATAGACCGATTTTGAAAATTTTTTGGATGCAACATTAAGATGAAACTTGATGCACAAGTCTGTAGTTTTAGCCACCTCACCTTGATGTCGTCGCTACACTACCTTGTGAAATGCAAAAGTCGTAGTTTGGCCCTTGATAGCAATAAATTCATACTGAGTAGTGCATCCGTCAGCTCAGAAAATTACTGAGATCACGAAATCATTGGAAATCTGTTATGCTTTATCTTCATTTTAAAATCGTAAGTATACAAATTGAAATGGCGCATCAATAGCGAGTGGGACGCTGTGAGTCATGCAAGTTATTGAACGTGCTGTTAGCAAGTGGTGTCAATGTCTATTTCTTGCCTTTGTGCTGGAAAAAGGACATTTTGAACACATGCTGTAATGAAAATGATTTAATGTAAGACGCGTACCTTTTGAGAAATAGTAATTGCCAATCGTGTTTGTTGCTATTAAGTTAATATTTGTTCAGCTGACATGTGCGCTACCCAGTATGAATTAATTGTTGTCAACGGCCAAACTACGACTTCTGCATTTCACAAGGTAGTGTAGCGACAACATTAAGGTGAGGTGACCAAAACTACATACTTTTGCGTTAAGCGTCCTTTTTAATGTTGCTTGCAAAAAATTATGAAAATCGGCCAATGTTTCACAGAGCTATTTAAAAAACTAAAAGTGGCACGTTTTTATGGACCACGATACATCGAAGATAATACTGTTTTTGAATAGTTCACTTGCCAGCGGCATAAACAAAAAATATGTAACCGCTGTATTCAAACATTAACTTTAGTCATGTAAAGAATCGTTTGTGGAACATTTTCCTGAAAATCACATAAGTCTGTGCTGTATGGTTGCAAAGTTATGGTGCTGTAAACTTTGTGCCGTTTTTTTGGACCACCCTGTACATTATTGAGACCGATAGGTCTATAGTGCATGACAATGACTGTCCACTGTCCTTGATGGTGTTTGTTTCTGTGCTTAATTGGTAGGTGCATTATAATTGTGACTTTTGTTTCTAACATATTATTTTTATTAGTTTGTGTCGTTCTTTGTCTGCCAATGTAAACAAGTTTTTTTTATGCGACTAAGTTGTAATTTCGTCACGACGGTTGGATAAACTAACGACAAACGCCGTTCGATTTATATAATCTGCGATCGAGTGAAGAAGGACTTGCGTTCCAAAAGTGTTTTTTTCAAATAAAAAAATACATTTGATCCGTGAATAGCAGAGTATAAAGACGTGGTGCTTTGCAACTGGGTCCGTGTGTTCACGACAATAGCTGCGCTAGTTGTAGACGAACGCAGCTGTCGGCGTCCAGATACTTCGCTGTTAATTTCACGACGTTGCTGAGATATGCAGGGCTGGGCTGCGTTGATGAAAAATGGCGCGCACGTACGTACGGGCAATTGACTAAATTGAATAAACGTCAAACTAACTAAAACCGAAACTCGCGTGCGATTTTGTTCCAGGCAGATTGCCCGGTTGCGCGAAAATAGACAACACTGCAATTCTAGGACTATGCCATGTGAGAATTTAGTACCGGTATTGTCCGCAAGCAGAAGCATCAGCATTGTGCTGCATAAGCCTAGCGATGTCGATATAACAACGACATAAGCACAGAATCAATAGCACGTTGCATATAGAGTCGAGTGAAAGGTGCTGACAATGGACCACACGCACGATTTCTCAACGTGGCAGGTCATATACACTGTAGGTCTTATAGGTCAGCAGTCAGCTTAACTTCCTGTCTATGAAAAAAAGTCTGTCTAGGCCTATTCGATCAATCGTTTATTACGCCAATAAGCAAAACATACAGTTTTCAAATTCTCGAATAAACGCTCTTCAATGCTGTGTTTATGGAATATTCCTACGCTCATAATTAAAAAAAAATTATAGCGCTCAAAAGTTGGGAAATGTTTTTGGTGCACTCTGTATAGAAGTGAACGATAGCCTTGGTAAACAAGACTTTTGAACGAGAATTTTTCTCACACGAACACGTTTCATGCGGCGTCGAATGTTTCAAAACGTCTTAACCGAAGAGATTTCATATTCGTGCAGTATGACCTACCTGTACAATCAGTCGTACATGGCTGAAGCTACATCATCACTGGTAAATAACAAACAGACTCGATGCATGACGACTATTCTACATTATCTTCATTCTGCTGCTGAATCTAATGCAGAGCTCTCTCTGCATGTAACAGTAGAGTAGTTACGCTGTAGTGACGTAAACGCCTCTGTAGATAATGCAACATATTGGCGCGCGGCGAAAATGCTTTTTCTATAGCTTGCATTGGCGAGTAATATAGAGACCGATTGGTACTTTCTCGTAATTCTTGGGCTTAAAGGACGACTTGACATGTCGGCCCAGTGCCGACATATTGTGCGGTCGTCCGCCTGACTTTCGACTTTTTGAGCTGACAATTAATATTGGCACACCAATATACCTGTTTTTCTCATCACAGGCTGAACGGTAGTTCAAGCCCTGTGTTAACGGCGACTTCTCTTTCTTATTGGAAAGCCAAAAATTCTACCCGCCCCCCCACAGAATCAAAACCCCTGATCTGATTAAGATAAAATTTGGCACGATTGATTACGTCGGCGAGATGACCCCTCATGCAAAATTTCATGTAAATCCCTCCAAGGGGGCTTCCCGGCAAATGGGTGAAATATACGCAAAAATTTTTATAGCTATCCATATACCTTTTTTT
>Ga0056128_1002209_pt1 | contig 22833 bp, 9 predicted proteins | sample WorMetLIZISLAND2_FD_71113 | JGI IMG/M metagenome (GOLD analysis project Ga0056128, IMG submission 71113) | Marine gutless worms symbiont microbial communities from Max Planck institute for Marine Microbiology, Germany - Olavius geniculatus... ... | reverse complement strand
GAGGCCATGCGATCGCTTCGAGAATTCGTGAACCGTATGATCCGCCCCGAGGATTCAGACTGTATTTTGATCCGCCCCGACGATCCGCCCCGCCCCGAGGATTAGGACAGGCTTTGTACCAGTCGCTTCTTGACTTTACAAACGTTCCTTAACTTCATTTGGTAGACACGCTGTTGTTCTTGTAGTAGGTCTAAGCGTAGTTTTGACGTTCCCAGTTTTGCTGTTTTTGATTGTAACATGGAGCCCAAAAACGAAAAGATGACGCTCATGTTTCGTAGACAACTGAGTAACTAAAACAACAAAATTAATAAAAATTGTAGTATAAACACTCTGAATTTTGAATACAGCTTTCAAGTATAGTATTTACTGTTGGCACGTTTACTATATTTTTTGTCATTGTCTATATTTTGGTATAAGCCTTGTCGCCGTACTTTTTGTCAATATTCTTCTTTACTGGCGTAGTCATATTCTGTTTGTGTGTGCGTAGGGCATATTGTGCAATGCATAATTAATCAATTACAGATCCCTGTGATCTGTTGCCAATATATTTGATTAACCGATTGGCTGACTGCCCTATTGATTGATCGATTGAAAGGCATATGATGAGAAAATTGACTTTAAAACGCAATCATCTTTACCTGCGCAGTATGCAACACTTGCTGAATGGATGTATTCAATTTCAAATAAAATGATTAACGTAGCGTTTAGCCTGCTTCATGAAATTTAACAATGTTTATAAAATTCATTCAAAGAGACACATACAAAAACTCAAATTTAAACATCACGTTTTTGTAGTTTTTTTTATTACAGCGTTTTTTTTCTATTTTAGTGCATTTGGCATTTTGTACATGTAGTTTGAACTTTTTCGCTCAACTTTCGGCATTTTAATCAACGGCTCCGTAATTAAACGTCTAAACCGGACAGCCACAAAACGCCGTACCGGCTAGGCCATAAGCGTCACGCATTTGAAAACAAACACAATTAACTGTAGCAGCCGTTAATTGTACGGGGAAACAGCGGCTCCCGTTCTGCTAGCCTGGCGACGCGCATGACGACACGTGTGGATTGTATGACATCTTGGGTGGCATTACGTCACCGTGTGTACGCACACTTTGGGTGGTTTGCTTGAGTGGCGGCCACAAGGACGCTGAAAACGCGGGACTGGAAAAAACACGGGACCATAAAAAATGCAGGGGTGAAAAACTCAGGACCGGAAAACACAGAAACCGCCTGCATATGGATAGCGAAACATAACGAAATACAGTTCGCGGATGACCGATAGATGGCACCAGTGTTGAAAGAAAAAAAATGTGCTGCAGTTATCTACGGTCAAATAAGCAGAGGATATAGCAATCGCAGTGCTACACAGGTCGTACAACGCATTAGACAACTTAGCTTAAGCGGAACGATCCAACGCAACGGCCACTGGTGGGCATTTCATAGTCAATATATACTAGACGACAAAAACGTTGGTCGAAATCGGCTAACGACAACATTCAATCCTTAGCGACTAGCGTTCAAATCGCTTATGCATCATCGCACAATAATTCTAAAACTTGAAGTAACCTTTTATAAGTAATTAAGGAAGCTGGAAAGAAGCAGAAACAGCAGTTCTTGACGAACACAGATGGCATCGGAGTGTGGCCCAATGTGTGCAGTTAGATGCGAAATAAATCAAAATCAAGGTAAAGTTGTAGTAGGCCTAAAAATTGAAAGCCTCAAAATGGGTATTAAAAGCGTTCGTGCTAACTCTCCGACTCCGTAGGTGCTGTCCACAACAATGTTCTTCCACTCAGGATGTGCACAGCCAATGAACAATAGAAACCGCCCCAGCTATACGACTACCCACGTGGGTACCATATACACTGTGAGGCATAAAAACACACCAATATTTTTTACCATAACTTAAAAAATGTTATCTAATTTTAATAATTTTTGGTAGAGATATTCCCGATGCAACTGGACATCAAATGACCAATCAGTTTTCACGTCACCCAACGTCTGTTTCTGCACTACCTAGGAAAAACTGAACAGACAAAATATGCGTTAAATCAACAATAGCTTTAATAAATTTCATCTTTCCGCATCTGTGTCCACTAACAGCCAAACAATAATACAAAGTTTGACCGTTATGCAGCAACACATCTACTAAATAGGCCTAACATGTAGGAATCTTGACGAATTCAAGAAGCGACTGGTGAAGTTTGCGTTGGTCTGGAGCAAAACGTTATCGATGCTTCTATCAACGAATGGAGAAAGTGTCTCCGAGCAGAGCCCATATTCGTAGGCCAACATTTCAAACATTTTTGTAGGCAATTAAAAATAGTCAATTAGATAAACTATTAGCTAAAGTAATGAAAATATGGACAAAATATGTTTTTTTTGTGTTGTTTGAATTGAGCAATAATACAAAAGTGGCTAAAAATGCAATATTTTGTTCGTTGTATTTCACTAGGTAGTGCAGAAACAGACATTGGGTGAAATGAAAACCTAAACAAACGTTTGATGGCCAGTTTTATCAGAAATATTCGTACCGAAACTTATTAAAATCGGCTCACTTTTCTTTAAGTTATGATAAAAATTGGGTGTGTTTTTATGCCTCACAGTGTATATCTGTGTGCGATGCGGCATAAGCTTATGTCGGTGCAATGTCCACGGCAGATGGTAATGTCCTATATCCTCTGTATATAGCTAGTCCTCAACAAGATTGTGCGACGTTTGACAGACCTCATTCCAGCTGTGTCCTGACGTTATACATGTATACAGCGGCAGAGCGTAGACGTGGCACGTGACTAGTACGTCACGATGGACTACGCAGACTAGAAAGACGCGTACAGAGCGAGGTAAATGAACTGAACTGAACTGACACAGTTTAGTTTTTGATGAACTGACCAATGAGCGAGCAGAGCGAACCCACTGGTCACTGAATGACGCGTACGTGAGCGTAGTCACGTAGTTACCGACGCCGTTAGATGGTGCCTACTATAACGCATTATTGCTTGCACATTGGTCAGTTCGTTAAAAACTAAACCGTGCCAGTTCAGTTCGGTTACGACGCTCTGTACGAGCCTCAACTTCTAATTGGTCTGTTGTCTCTTTACAACTTCACTATTACCAGTTACTGGCCTGAATAGAATGCCGAAAACACTCGTATATGTAGGCCTACGTAGCTTATGTAATTTATCAAACAAAAAATTTTTGCAGAAAATCGGAGCTGTCGCAACTTAGTCTATCGTGCCACATAGGGTTGAAAAATAGGTTTAAAAACCTAGTATTTTAGTTTAGAAATTTTTTAAAAACCTCACAAAGTTTATAATTTTTAAGTGTTTAGTTTTTTGTTTGTTGTAAAGTTTATTACCGCACAATATTTTATTTAATACTTTAATCGTAATTTTTGATTACATCATCATGCTATAATTTATAGAAAACAATGTGATTATGTGATGAACATGGTGTTGGCCAAGAAAATGTTTTCCTGGGCCGTAATTTTGTGCACGATGTCCATCAGACACTTAATCAAGAACAAACCTAAAAAAAACTTTTAAAAGCTCGGAAACCGCAAAAAAACTTTTAAAAACGTAAAAACCAAAAAATGTTTTTTTTTTAATTTAAGTTTTTTGTAGCCCTGGTGACACGTCTATACGCCCCGCACTGATATGTATATCGTCCGTGTAGAACGTCAGGATACACAGAACGTCAGGACACCCTACACACAGTCTGAAGCGATGACTATTACCATAAATCACCGGTGTCCAATAATAACGCCGGCATATGCAGGGTTGATATCATATGCGGTCATTGTCCATTCTCCGACCGGCCAATTCACTAACACAACCATAAGCCTATACGCAAAATAGTGGACATTTGGATCGGCAAACCATCAGTTTTTAAAACTGGAAAAAAATCAGCTTGTCAGAAGGGCCACATGCATATTAAAATCGGTCGTTATATTGTTTCAAATTTCATCGAAAATTTTACAACAGACACTGCAAATTTCCGTCAGAATTCCGACACACTAAGGAAATGACGCGTGCTCAAAATTTTAATTGTTGACCCTAAATTTCCATTAAAATGAGAATTTTTTAGTCTTAAATTTTGCACTTTTTGACTAAAAACTGTCTGACAAAAATTATTTTAACACTTTTTCAACAACCAAATTTAGGGTGGACAATTTCCCTTCTTTCTTTTTTTTGTAGGCATGACGGCACTGTCTGTAGTCGTTTTATTTACTGACGTTCTCACTGTATACAGTATATTACAGATCGATGCAGCAGTGCATTGTCATTGTCGCGGCGTCGCTATCAAGCCGTTCGATCGCATCAAATTTACGGGACGAGAAATGAACAACGAGCGACTCCCATTCCAACCCGAGTATCGCAAGATCTTGCCGAGAAACTCCGTCGACCGACAGAGAGCAAACCGAAAGACGACGTCAGTACAGTGTAGTCACATACTAGACTGTATCTTAGAGATAAAGCGTACAATAAATCTTGCGTTTGGTTTAAGTGTGCACAGCCGGTGCGCCCGCGAATTGCAGGACTGTCTATAGAATGTCGGAGCTTACCGACTTCTTTTCTTGTTTTTTTTTCCTTTTTATTACACAAATTTAAAGCAACGCACGCAGGACAAAGCAGCATGGCGACTACTCGTGACAACGGCAGCGTCCCTTGCATTACAAGCTACCGAAGAAAGAGAAAAGAGATTATCCTATAGGCCTAAGCCACATTACTGACCTTCCCCGTCGGTCCGTCCGTTGGTCCGTCATCCGTCAGAAACTCGTAGAAAAAATCAAAATTGATGCAAACGTTCAAAATAAAATTAATCAGTGTGCCAGTTAATTTTAGTGCTTAAAGTTATAAACCAAAGTAATCGAACGTCAAAAGACTCAAAAAAGCGGTGCAGATCCACCATGTTTACCAACGCTTTAGGGGCGTTTGGGGTCTCCACTCTGCGAAAAAAGTTGCCACAGTTAATGTAGGGCCTACAATACCATGCGGCAGTCCTCTTTAACTGCAGTACAAAAACATCTAGGAATGGATGCGTAAACAAAACAATCGGTACATAAATGCGTTTATCAAATTAAGCCGGCGACAGTGAGTTAAGAAAAAATGTTTAATGTGAAAAATGTTTATTGTGTTAAATAACATAACATTTAAGTTTTCACTCTGTACATCATTTGAACTCATCGCGTTTACGTGTAGGTTTTGTACGTACCGTAGGCGACGCTGCGTCAATAGAGCGATCTTTTCTTCTTTCGAGTATGCTGCTCTACGGTAAGAAACGACGACGACAATGACGACTAAAGACTGGCCGAGAGTGCTGTAGACAATTACACCTGCTGCTGCTGCTGCTGCTTGCTGAGCGCTTGTGTGCCGCGTGTCACGAGAGAACGTACGGACTGAAACAGCGCGTACGCCATCACCCAACACAGCCGATCGGTCGTCAGCATGTCCATCGGTGGATCATTAATGTACCTTGATAATTGCGTGTAGTCGTTGTTAATAACTGCTGCTGCTGCTGAGGCTATTGAAGCCGAAGCGGTTGGTAGTATAGGAGACTGACAGTCGTGTATCAGAATGCAGGACATGCAGAACGTCGAACAACTGGTTCGATCAATACAAATGGAGGAGCAATGCACGGAAGCACTGTACCACGGTGTGGCGTTCGTTCGTTCGTTCGTTTACGGTCGGTCCGTGCGGTGTGCCAAACGACCGAAACGATAAAGACGTCATCGCTGCAGCGCGCATCTTCAGCGTGTCTCTGTTCTGCTCCACTTAAGGCGCGTACAGAGCGACGTAACTGAAATGAACCGAACTGGCACGGTTTAGTTTTTGACGAACTGACGAATGGGCAAGCAGGGCGAGCCTGTTGGTCAGTGGTTGATGCATATGTTGCGTAGTCACGTAGGCAACTGACGGTGCCTACTGTAATGCATTACTGCTTGTTCTTTGGTCAGTTCGTCACAAACTAAACCATGTCAGTTTAGCTGAGTTCAGTTACATCACTCTGTACGCGTTTTTAGTAGCGCAATTTCGTGGCTTTCTTATTAGCGACAGGTAACGAAAGCTGCAGATCCAAAAGATATCAGCAACCGAAATGAATGACGCTTATAGCAATTAATAAAAGTTAACACAACTTAATCGTTGCATTATATATCAGCTCATTATTTTAAAAAAAACGTAAACAAAAAAATTGAGCACGAAGAACCCGGATTGATAAACCAATCTGTTTGACAGTCATTTAGTTCGTCAAAATTAGTAAAAATCGCACTGGAGCTGTGATGTGGCTGGCGCAAACAGACAAAATGCGCTACCGTTGCCCCGAATAACATCAAACACAAGTAAAAGCACATTAGTACACTAAAAGCATTAAAACGCTTAATAAAACACCTGAGAAACTTGAAAATGCAGCACGGTGCAGCACAATACGAATAAAAAGCAGTATTGCCAAGAAGGCCTAAATTTAATATGATTTATTATATTGACAACAGCGCAAAAATAATTTGACTGTCGGACACTTTAACAAATGGTAGTAGGCAATAAGACAACTTTTGGTGAAAACTAAAAAATCTTCTGCTTTCGGTTGCAGCCGGCGAAAGACGAAGACTGGGGAAAAGGAAAATTGTTATTGCTATCTTTATATTATATGACATGTCATGTAGGCTTAAAGTGCAATATCACACAAAAAGACAACTTAATACACTATAAATAATAAATTTACCCATAAGACCTAAAGTAACAATACTGTAGCATAAGAAAACAAGAAGCCCAGCTATCGATAGGGAAAGTCGACCGTACAGCCTACGTCTGAAGACCAGCTTTCGAATCCCAATCACGAAGAAAAAGCGATTTATTAAGAGTGAGATAGTTCCAAGTAGGCAGTCTCGAAAGCGACAATAAACGCTAGTATAACAAACATCGCACGTGGTCATTTCGCCAAGTGATATAAATAGTTACAAAGTACATGATGAAGGAAAATATCGGATGCATGTTTTGCAAATATTTCTCGCAATAAAAACGTTTTGCTCGGGAAAACACGATACAGTTTCTGTTGCAGTATTAACCTTTAAGGTCACTCAAGGTCAATGACTTTCGTCTAATCTTACGGGGCGTATGCCACTTCTTATTAGTGACCTAGGCCGTATCTTTCGCCGTCGCCTAGATACGGCCACTTATACATGTAGCTTCAAACATCCCATTCATAATTGCGACAAAACCGCTGCAGATAGACACATGGTTACTAATGACAGCATATAGAAAGTCGCCATCGCTCTATCCCATGGTACTATCGCAGACCCTCTACGACAATACCGCATGATTGGCTTACCATAGTGCGTTATTACCTTTCAAGGTCATCCAAGGTCAGTTATTTATATCTCATTTGAAAACCAGTATGCAACTTCCTATTAGTAATCAATAGCAACCTAAGCGCTATTTTGCACCGTGACAGACAGACAGACGGACGACAACTCATGCCAATAGCTCGACCTTTACTAAAGTACGGTCGGCTAACTAGCGACTACAATTTTAAAAACTGAAAAAAATATTTTGAAGGTCTAATAAAAATATTATGTGTGCAGGTTTTTAGGGACGGGCGGTAACCATAAACTTAGGAATTTTTAGAACCGAGCAACTTGCTGACAACTGTTGCACAACAGTGCTGTGTTGATGACAACAATCTCAAACGCTGTATGCAAACGCGCGGCACTCTCACGCGTATCCGAGTATCGTGTTCCGGTAATAATAACGTTGCCGATAGGGTTTCGTGTCCATTTCGTCGATAAATTGCAGCGCAGCTTTTATCGCGTTCACCATCTCTGTTATGCGCATAATACAACTTAATCGCATCACTCGGAACACACATTCGCGCGGAAATAATGCGATGGTCGTTGATAAAAAGTTGATGATGCTGTCTCCAGGCACAATGCATGGTCAGATATTAAAAAGTCCCCGCGACATGCGATCTAGCAATGGGACGCTATCGAAAGAGGTAGGAAAAGTGTTAATCATTGTTAAAGTAGGGGACAATGCCAGTAAAAGTAGCCAGGATCTGCCGAAAAGGGCTTAAATTTCTACCCCTGATTTTTCGTTTTTTTTTGCTTTACTTATTTTTTTGTTTTTTTTTGTTTTCATACCCAATCTATCCAGAGTTCTGGGAGCGCTGTACGCTTTTTTATTGGACACATGGAAACCGATATTTATCCTAAGTAAAAAATGAGACATAACATCAGTTCATTTGCACGTTTTTGACTCAGCTACAACACTGTTGCTTTGAAAAAATATTCTGGAAGGGATTTAAACCGTCAAAATGTTCTTGTGTATGCTAATGCACGAGGCACTGAAGCTTTGAATTAAAACGGCTGAAATGAATTCTCAATGTGTCACCTTCCAAAAAACTGAAGTAGCGCCCCTTGTGTTGTATAAATCCGCGTGATGATTGCAATGAACATAAGAGCAGTTCCGTTGACCCGACAGGTAAGGTCAGCAGGTCAGTAGTTCATTCAGATTATCCACAGCAATAAAGTCGTATTGATGTCAAATTAATCTCGCGTACCGTATAAAAGTGGTCCGCTTCCGCCAGAGATTACGACTTGTGAAGCGGTTTGCGGCTCGAGCAACTCCGATTCAACGTCTGATTCTGTTCTCCGTTAAGAGAAAAACTTTTTAAATTTGGCTAAATAGCCTTACTACGACTGAATACAAACTGGCGGAAACTAAAACAAAAATGAAAGTCGTCTACTTTCTGCTGATTTCTGCGATTGTCTTCGGTGAGTAAACGCGCTGCATTATTTTGTCTTATTACTACAGAGTACCGACTAAAACTAAGACTGCTTCAAAAGCAGTGTCATTAGTGATGGGCAGAGATTACTTTGTTCTCATTTCTGACAATTTATTTTAAAGTATTTTTTTAATGCCATGTAACATGTCTGTTTATCTGTCTATAATTATGATTACTCAAAAAGCTGTAAACGCAAGATTTTCTATACAATGTCTTTGATACTTCTTTGTACCAAAAAAACTACAACTCAGTTTTCATAAGAATCAAAGTCCGATTATCTAGTTTGCGTTAATTTACTCATCAAAATTTTTTTATTGGGATATCATTAAAATTAGACGACTTAGTACACTTAAAAGAAATAATTATTGTTATTCGCTAATTGCAGCACGGAAGTTTGTGCTGCCGAGCGCATTCAAGTTAGGTCTAATTAACGCCTTTGGTTAAAAAAGAGAAAGCGTCTTGCTTCAGCCATTTTTGCAAATGTCATTTAAATATAACCCGATGCAAATTAACACACAAAACAATTCAAAAACCGTACAAATTGCAGTATAATAGTACGCGGTTATGTCAGAAACGAATGCACACTGTTAATATGCAACTAAAGCATTTAATTTCGGCATTGTGTACAATACTGTATAACTGTGTATTATGCAGTATAGACAGAGTAACCCAAACTAAAATGTCTCAACACGAAAATCACGATGTCCCTTTAGTGCAAAAAATATTACAACATTTTACTAGCGAAAGCTAGTATAGAGTAAAACTGCACAGCGCGTATTATTAATTTTGTCTTGGTGTCTTGGTGTCTTGATGCCTGGCATGTCCCGGTACCATTCCAAGATCAGGTGAGATTGAGACTTCGGGTTCTAAGCATTGATAGCTTAGTGTCTCTAATATTTCGTGACAAAATTTTATGGCACTGGGTAAAGGGGGTCTCCAGGAACGAGAAAAAAGAAAGAGGAGCATCTTTCTTAAAAGGCGTTATTCTACCGTTATTGGCTTGTCTAACGTGAAAATGGTTGCAGATAGGCACAGACATGCTGTTTATCATAACAAGCACTGGAGACGAGCTTTTAAGGATTGTCAACATTCGTGAACTTGATTAACCTTGAACCCGAAAAAATAGGGGTTTTAGTAATTTTTGGCGATTTTGGGCTGCAAAAGAGTGAATTGCGACGAAATGCATGGAGATAGACTAAGATTACTTGCGAACAGGAGCTGCTATAGGCTCTCGCGCGTCTTATGAACATTGGCTAAGATTTATTGTTTTTTTCAATTATTTAGCACAAAATGTTTTGTAAACATGTTTAATTTATTTACATCTAGTTTATACTTAGCGAAGTAGTGCAATCTCAAAGTCAATGTTCGATTTTTGTAACTCAACTGAGTAGGCTAATGTATCGAACTTCTGCGCTAGCTTGGCTAATAAAAAGTAAAGCTAAACTGCTTTTGCTGATCTAAGGTTACATTTTTTTTCAGAAAAAATGTGTCAACTGTTTAATGCTTAAACGTATTTTTTAGAATGTCCGAATCCGCAAAATGTGGTATACAAAACATCTGCGCATTTTTGAGATATCTTCATTTTCGTGTTGGGACATTTTTGTATTTTACCTTGTAAAGTTATGAAATGATAAAGCATCTCACTAACAATGTTAACTATTTTCATTTTCACAGCGATCGCGTGCAATCGCGTCTCGTCGGCACCGGCGGAGCGGGGCGGTACGGAGTCGGACGATGACGTCATCAAAGACCGTAAACCACGTGATCTATGGCGACAGGTGCGTCGTCGACCATTGGACGACGAACTGTTTGGCGGACGTCGCTGGAGATCTTACGATCCGGATCTTTACTATGACGACAAGCGTTCGATTAGACCCATGAATCCCGTGAACTGAAGAGTGACCTTCCCTCGGTCAACAAGTCATCTGTTAACAGAAAAAGTCATACGGACATCGCATAACCGTTATTAAAAGTTCGTTTAAGTTTGTTGAAAAGTTTGTGACGTCATTGCATAAAGACCTGCAGACTGTTTGGAATATCCCAGTGTCGCTTAATGTAATTTTGTCCAATCTATAAAACCTATGCTTAAAACTAACTTTAATTCTAAGCCTCACGTACGCTTACATTCACCATAATCTCTAACCAAACTTCTATCCATAGTTTTAACCATAGCCGTAATGCGAAATAATACAAGGCGTATTCGAATGGGTCTAGGCGAAAATAAGAGGACAGTGGACACCGATTGATTGCGGGTTTCTTTGCTGGCGGTTTTTCATTTGTTTTATTTTTTGCTTAGGTTAATTTTCGTTTTAGTTGTCATTATTTACTCTTTTTCAATTTTTTTGATCACAGGCTAGCTCTTATCTGCAGTTGGATGCATTATGCTGTTTCAGTAAACACTTTTTTAAGCCGTTGTTCGCAAGACCACGGTGTATAATGCATTCTGTGCAGGATATTTTTGTCAGTTCGCTTTTTTCGATGATGAAGATAGTAACTGTCAGATTGCATTTAAATCAAACGGGATTAGCATCACTTCAAATATGCAGTACTCAGAACTGGCATGGTTTGAAGATTGAAGATCCAAACTCGAGATTACAAATAATGTGACAATACGGGTACGAGCGAGCGATAAAAAATATTGCTGCACTGAATTACCGCAGTTATTTTTGTGCGTTAATATTATAATCAAGGGAACAACTGTCCTGAATACGATCTGGTGATTCGCGAAAATCTGACGAGTTTAAATTTTTCCAACCGAGATCAGGCAAAGTATGATTGAAGTATAGGTTTACTGTCTTTTACAGTTCATTGTAGTTTTTCATAAGAAAAAAACAACGCTTATGAAAAAAGGAGAATATACACTGTGTTTCAAAAGTTTGCCTTTTTAATATTTGTAGTATCAGTGTCATAATTATTTTGTCCAATTTTGCTAATTTTTGGCACAAACATACCGCATGAAATTCGAAACAAACGCAAATGAACAGTCCGCCACATCTCGTTTGTTAGGCCAGCGTTATCAGCCCCTCTTCGTTATAAATATAGTTTATTCGATTGTAAGCCTATGTAATTTTTTGGCAAATAATTATATGCTTTTACGCTTTTTATTTTTATTATTTATTATTTATTATTTTATATTTTTTTATTATTTTTTAATCTTTATTTTTAATTTTAATTTTTTGCGCTTTTATGCTTTTTATTTTTTTCTCTAAAGTTTAGACCACATGCTGAAAACCATCAGTTTGATTTGTCCCAAACAGTTGTCGTACATCAGACGACGAACAGTACTGTTTGCCGGACGTCGCTCGACCTCGAGTAAAACTAAAAGCAATTCAATAACACTTTTGATTATTTGAGATTTATTTTGTATATTTTTTTCCGAGAGGAATCAACTGCGATATTTTTAATTTTTGCGTTAAATACAATGAATTAAGTCTGGTGATGCGATAGCATCTGTTTGGTGCTGTTCACTGCACATAAGGAAAATCTGCTAAACCAACTACTATGCCATCTATCTGAAAAATTTACGGATACGCCCTTGTCTGAGAATTAAGCATGGTAGCAATTAATATTATACATGTATCAGATTTCTCATCACTATATATAATGTATCCTGTGGCCAAAGCTACAGTGTAGCTGTTTCAAAACTCTGATGCGGTTTGCTGCGCCAGCCTGTTGAAGTGGTTGCATCACCCTACATGTACACTAGACTGTAAAGGTAAAACATAATAATAACAGGGTTTAATTATTGCGCATGACAGCCAGTGGTTGGATTGGCAATATACATTATGCATACATACATACATACATACAAAGACAACACACTAATACTTACAATATATACAAGAAATTTGAGGTAATGCTCACGAGATGCGCGAAAGCCTATAAGCTAGCAGTTCCGGTTTAGTAGTTTAGCTAAAAAATTCTGGTGTTCAACTGTTCACGTTAAGTTAATATACAAATACCAAATTCTCTATCTGTATCGCATGACGATAGTAGCGTGGCGCCACCTTGTGAATGATATAGACTTGTGTCGCAACTCGAAATCGCCAAAAAATCCATAAAACCCCCTATTTTGGCGTTCAAGGTCATTCAAGGTCATTGAATTTGGCGGCAATAGAGAGCCAGTGTACAACTTCCTATTAGTGATTAATAGTAACCTAGGCCCCATCTTGCACCGTTACTGAGATACAGCGACTTATTGGCCAAAAATCGCAAATTTTGCCCACCCCCTCTCATTTAGCGTCTTGTTCGAGGTGATCCCCTTCGAATTTATGAAAAGCTTACGGTTCCTGAAACTGGAGTTTTCCGGGCAGCCGACAATGAAAATTTGGTAATTTTAGCTTGCACCGCTTTTGACTGATCCACCCGTGTGACGGACATACAGACAGACAGACAGAATTGCGATGGCTAAGACGCGCTGAAAGCAGTAGCTGTTTTCGCGCGTAAAAATGCAATAAAGAAAATAAAGTCAAGCGTAAAAAACGAAATAAAAACATAACAGTTCTAGTCATGGTCACAGTAATAAACAGTTATAGGCCTAATTATACAGAATTTTATTACAGAGATTATCTGATGTGACGCGCAGACACTCGGAACACTGCCAGCTAGAAATAGTAAAGAAGAAATACATGACCTAATCAAAATGTTCCAAACTATAAGGAATAAAAAAATGGAAATTTATTAATTTTAGCTGGCAACGGTTCGAATGTCTTGGCGTGGCGATGTCGGTCTGTCACCAAAGATTCCTTATGCGAAATAAAGAATAGTCATTGTTATTGTCATTGTCAACTGCTAGCAAACTTGTGTAGATGGTTCTCTCATATGTTAGAATTTGTATTAAAGTTGTCGTAAATGCTTCAACAAGCCTGGCACGCACGTCTTGTTCGAAAAGTATATTGCTGCATACTTTTATTGGTAGGTCGAAATTGTTTAGGTTTATTGGGCAAATACGTAAAATGATTGACTGATTAAACGTTTCGTGTTTTCTGTGAAAAAAATGGTTATGACCAGGAACTCGCTGTCGGTTATGGCGAAATTTTGCACAAGTATAGGCCTACAACACAACTTTTGCTTGTCTGATTAAGTTACATTGTACTATATTATGTTGTGTGACATAGTCTCTTGTGATTTCAGTTTTTAAGGGCATCGTTGGTTGACAATCGAACAGAACGTGGCTGTAAATCATGGAAAGACTGGCGATATGTTTTCTGGTTCTTTTTATCTTCTCAGTCATTCACCATTGCGATTGCTTGCCATCACAGTACGCATCAGTTACAGTTGTTACAAAAGCTTTGAAAGTATTCTGTTTATTTATTTATTAAACTACAAAAATCATGTATGGAATTCTTACGTTGCGTGTTCGGAAATTGCGAACGTGTCAGTTAGGCGTGCCGCGTTTATTTATTTAACGTTTACACGAACTACCCGCTTATAAAATAAATAAAAACAAACACTTTTTCCGATCCTTTCAGTGACATATACAACAAAAAATTTGACTACTACTGCTTGAAGAACAGGGCAGCAGCTCCGTGGTTTCAGCTATCGCAATGCTTTTTATGGGAATTTGTTTTGTGGGTATGACAGACTATGGCATTCTATGCGTTTTATGTGAGATTTTTAACAAGTCTACATAGCAACGAATGAACGCAATATGCGCCGCTGCACACCGCAAGACAGCAGTTTATTAATTGAGGCGAGGTTGGTTGTTTTATTCCAAGTTTCCTGCTGCCGAATATACCAGTAATTTTTTTTCAAATGTGTCAATATTTGGCAAAGATAGTCTAGGCTGCCGACTAGAGTTTGATGTCTTGCGTTTGTGACAATAGGACCGGGTGCAGAATCTAACGATCAATTTTGAATAAAGTTCGAATGTTTTGTGCAGGCAAAATAATGCTGCTAAAGTGAAATCCGAACTGACGCGTCAGCTGCGTAGGGGAAAAAGAGATGCGTGGATGATTGACAATGAACCAGATGCTGATGGTAGCGGTGATGGTAGCGGTGATAATAGTGGTGATGGTAGTGGGATGAACGAAGATGACGATGACGGTGATTATATCTGAGATTCGAAGCAAAAGCTGGTTCGCAATACTTTCACAGTTGGTGTTAGTTAGTCGTAAAATTTGCTAATATGACACTTGAAATAAATGAGAAATTAAACCAATTTGTTTTTGATTTTCTGCTTTTTATGTTTATTTTAATTTTCTGTGACAACGCGTAACAACGTAATAGTTTGTCTGTTTGCCAGTTAGTGTCGTCAGTAGTTTGTTTCTGTTAACAGTTTAAAGAAAAATTTAAACAAATTTTTGTTTCACCGAGATGCTTATAATAATTATATAAATACAAGATCATGCTCACACGAGCAAGAAGTCTGTCCAATGCATCTCGATAGTTTACGGTAAAGTCTGTATAAGTTAAATCATTGAGCTGTGAAGAATAGTGATAAAAATTAGAAAGTTTAATTTTAAATCGTACAACACTGCAAGATCTAGGACGGTTGACACTTATAATGTTTAAATATTGTTAATATTGCTCATAAAACTACAGGATTTGACAACCGCAATGTATGTTTGGTACCAACAACAAAACGTAAAAAAATGTTTTATGAAGATATTACAATTATACTCTACCATCTTTTGCCAGCCAACTAAGCTATAAACCTATATATAGTTGGACATAAGTACATAAACATTTTAACTAGCTTATAAACACAACTATATTCTGTACTCTGTGTTACACACAAATAGGCCTACTAATAATACAACGTTTTGACAGTTCACAAGTTTATTATGTCATTGCTCTCAATCTGAGAACATACTGACACAATAAATTATTTACAGAGTAATACCATATTTCATAGGGTCACTCAACAAAAAGTGGACCTCTAAAGTTTTTCGCTTTTTTCTCAGCAACCGTTTGAAATTTTAATTTAAAATTTTACAGATTTATTTAGCAAAACCGTTTACATTTAACTGCCAAGTAAAATGTGACTTTTTTTAAAAAAAGAGGAAGTTACGGACTTTTTAACATGACCGCTTACCGATTTTTTAGCATTCAAAAATGTTCCGGCTACAACATCGATTTAAAAACATCGTCAAAACAACACAATTAAATAATAATGAGATGCCAAGACTCCATTGTCACTGATAATGTTCGAAGTGTTCACCGCTAGCTCCAAGCTACAACATCAGCCTCCAGTCGCTTTATTTGAGAAATCTTTTACAGCCAATTGTCGATCGGTTCCTGTGGCAGGTTGCCCCAGATAACCTGCATCGCTTCCTTGAGTTCGGCGCTTGTTTTCGGATTTGTTTTAAGCTTGCGGTAAACCTCCAACATTGCACCTTGTACATGATAGTCCGTTGGGTTTATATTCGGCGAATTTGGAGGACATTGGCCTTTTGTGATCTGGACAGCTGGCCCACAGCCAGTTCTGTGCGCAGCGCGGCGTTGCGCTCTGTGTGTGCTGACACGCCGTTCAACTGGAAGATGAATCCGGTGGGCAGCCGGCGATTGCTTTAAACAAACGATAATTTAATGATAATTTATAAACAATATAAATTACTATTTAACAAAAACGTCACTATGACGTCATCGGCAGTAACGTGTAACCAGTTTTTAAAAAAATTGAATAGCATTTTTAGCTTGAAAAAATTTGTATGCTAAAAATCGGTAGGCGGTTATGTTAAAAAGTCTATAACTTCGTCGTTTTTTAACAAAGTCACATTTTACTCTGCAATTAAATGTAGAATGTTTCACTAAATAAAGCTGTGAAATTTCGTATTAAAATCCTAAACGGTTGCTGAGAAAACTGCGAAAAACTTTAAAGGTTCACTTTTTTCCGCAACCTGTAGGGCTATTAACATCGATTATCTTGAACGACCTTAAACCCGAAAATAAAAAATTTTAGTATTTTTGCGATTTTGGGCTGCAACACACAGTTCTAGAGTAAATTGCGCCGAAATTGCTAGAGACAAAACAAGACAACCTGCATATGAATTTTTTTAGCACTGAACGTCGATTTTAGCAGTCTAAGTCCCGACCCCTTAGATCCGAGAAGATCTTCGACACGCGAGCGTCAAAAAGAAGTGCCACATTAATTGTTTTAACCGCTATTGGTTTGTCTAGCGTGAAAACTGTTGCAAATAAGTACAGACATGCTGCTTATCATAACAAGCACTTGTAACGTGCTATTTATTGGTATCAACATCGATGACCTTGAATGACTTTAAACTTTTAATTTAGGAAGTTTTTAATGTTTTGCGAATTTTGGCTGCAGAAGAAAAAACTGGGACAAAATGAATGGAGATAAAGCAAGGCAACCTGCGAACCGAAACTGCTATAGGCTCTCGCGCGTTTCATAAGCATTAGCTGACATTTCTTGTTTTACCTGCACACAAATGACTACAACGTATTAGTTACTAAATGGCTTCTTACGTTTTTATGTTAATTTTATACTTTTTAAATTTTTAGCAAACATATTAAAGACGGTTTAGCGTTAGCTCATTAATTGTCTATTATCTGTTTGTACTAATTTGTTGAAAAAATAAATTTTTAAGAACGTACAGTAAAAAGCCAAATTTTTTAAAAGTAGCACTATTATAAAACAAAATGCACACAGCTGAAGTTTTGTTTTTTAGGTTTGCAGACTGCGTTAGAACTGACCGGCAACGTAGATGACAAAAACCAAGTTATAATTTTATGCAAAATTTACTGTTTTGCTTCTTTCGCACAAAGTAGTATTAGATCGGAATATAGGCTACAATGCACGAATGGTCTTAATACAGCATCAAAAGAGATGCAGGAATTGGAGGATGTTAATCCGCACGCAGATTGTAATCTAACACGTTAGTTAATTTAACCATGCTGACGAAAATATTACAATTTATTTGCATAAAAACAAAACTGATTTGCATTTGCCAATGAAGAATGACGTCATCTGATGAAAATGATATATGACTGATGTGAGCAAACAAAAAATGCAAATGTAATGCATCTAACAAGAAAAAAAACTCAATACCAAAAGAGCGTCACTATTTAGTTTTCTCTGCTGTGATACGTCTGTTAGAATATTTTGTCGTATTGTTGTCACCGATATCTATTGCAATGTAAAGAAACGGCAACGCTATCGATTTATACAACTTTAAACGCTAGATCGTCAATATCGTAATGCTTTTTGATATTATAATTATGATTATGATAATGATTATGGTATGTACGCGTATTAGCAATAATTATGCAAGATTTGTTTTTATATTCGTTAATTTTTTTGATAAAACAATGAAATAATGATGTTAAACACTGCTTAGCTATTTCCAGTCTCAGCTGCTTGTTCTTTTTATTAAAAATGCAATCAGTTACAGATGAAAGCACACTTTTAATGAAATCAATGCAAACGTTGAGAATATGTGAATTTGCGTTTACCTATGCGACCAAGTATGGTTATGTAGATCGTGACCAATTCTGTTTGAAGTGTGTGAGATGTCACACGTAAGAAGAATAAAAGAATATCACTACAAAGCAGCAAAATTGTGGTAGCACTTACAACTTCTCTGAGAAAAAAAATATATGCACGAGATAAACTGATTTCATTTCGTCGGACATGGTATCGAATTTTCCATCGAGTACACAGATTTGGCAGTACGGTCTGCAATGCACTTGGATAAAAATGACACCAAATTCGCGCGTGACTTAAGTTTATTCGTTAACATGCAATTGCCGCGAGGTGCATAAAAACGACAGCAAACGTACGTGTTTGACCTGCATTAGCACAAAATAGTTATCGCGTTAAGAAGTTTACATCACCATTGTTATATAGCGGTAAGCTATAAGCGGTGTCTGAACTTTGCGTTAATATACAACGGATCGTGTTGTTGCTGTCGGTCGGTCACCAGTCCTTTTGAAAAAAATGCCGATACGCGAGATATAGGCGTTTTCTGCACCGCCGCAGCCATTTTGACGTAATAAAGAAGTAAAGAATATGAAGTATCGTATCGCGTTATGAACTTATTTTTTTCTGTTCGTAATCATATCGCTAACAGCCCTCTGGCTGTGGCGAAGTGTATAAATGCAAGAATCGGACAAGACTCACACATAAACATCTCGGCGTCGTCGTTCTTATCCGCGAAGAGCTGCTTACCGATTTTCATCTTTCAGTGTGAGTTTGATCCAGTCAGTATCTAGATAGATCTTTAATGGGAGTGTAGGCTAGAGAGATGGAAGAACGGTAATTTTAATGTTCAAGTTTGGGCTCCATCCAAAGCTGGTAGTTTTTGGCCCCCTGTTGATTTTCGTGGGCCATGTTGGCGACAGCGGTAACAGAGCCCAGTGATAATCAAACCCGAATACCCGATTTGGTCAACGGTCGCATTTACAAACCATTTGTTACTGTAATTTTTTTATACAACGTTTTATAACTGTGCAGATTGTTTTGTCACTTGTTGAAATTTGTTCAAAGTTTTGTGTTTTTGGTAAATTGAATGCGTATAACGAGGAATACGGTTGATTACGGCGCTCATGTTATGTTATGTAGTATTGTTTTATGTGAAACAGTAACTTGTAATTTTAGTTTTTCAGTTTCCAAAAACATCGTCGGTTGACAATCGAGCAGAACGTCGCTGAAAATCATGGGAAGACAGACAATATTTTCTCTGCTTCTGTTTATCTTTTCAGTCATTCATCACTACGATTGTTTGCCAGCACAGTACGCATACAGCTACAGTTGCTACAAAAATTTCGAGACAGTTATTCTGTTTATTTATTTATTTATCTAGTCAATAAATAATTGTACAAGAATTACACATTCATAACGTAAATAAAAATAAGCACTTTACGGGGCATCAGCTTTGTGGTTACATTTGTCACAATGCTTAGCAAGTTTGATTTTTCTGACTTTACTTGCGGAATGCGTTACCTGTGAGATTCTTAGCAAACCTGCATGGTACACACCTTAAAACAGTAATCTATTTAAAATGTAATTTGTTGCTCTATTCCAATTTTTTTGGAGTTCTGCCAAATTTACCACTAAAGTAAAGAAATTGTCAATGTGTGGCGAAAACATATAGGCTGCGGACAAAAGTTTGATGTGTCTTTGCTGTCTTGTTTTTTGTGACTTTAATTATGTTTTGGACTCTAATATACGTCTAAGTTATACTTTGTGTAGACAAAACGATAACGATAACGCTGAGATAGAAAGCGAATTAACGCGTCTTTTGGGGAGTGGGAAGAGAGCTACTTGGATGCGTAACTATGACGACGACGACGAGGATGATGATGACTTACCAGAACATTCAAAACGGAAACTGGTACGCAAGACGTTCATAGTGTGTGTTGATTAGCCGATCATATAAAAGTGACGTTTATAATAAATAAATAACATTTAAAAAAATATGACGGATAACGTGTTAATTGCCTCCGCCAAGGAGGTTATGTTTTTGCCAGAGTTTGTTTGTCTGTGTGTCAGCAAGATAACTCAAACGTTATGGAAGGATTTTTTTTAAATTTTCAGGGAATGTCGGGAATGGCAAAAACTACAAGTGATTCAATTTTGGGAGTGATCCGGAAACTTTAAAATTTTCGTTAACATTGCTTTAAATGGGGCATAAGGGAAACCGCTGCCCAACCGAATATGGTGATGCCACCTGGCGAACAACATTGCGTTAGCGGAGGTCTGCGGTCTCTGACTGCTTTTCTAGTTAAAAATGCGAATTACCAAAACGGAAGTTACACAAATTTTATTCGAATCGTTTTTTCGGATTTTTTAGTTTCAAGGCTATTGTAATCCTGTGTGACATAAATAGCGTGTTAGTAAACTTCGACATCGACATTGACTCTGTGACGCTGTTAACCTCTGTTGTCTGGCTAAAATAAGGCTGCATGATAATTTATTTAAATAAGCTTATCGTTCGAAAATATTAACACAATATGGTAGCAGATACACTACAATAAGCAAACGAACAATTTGCTTACATTAGATCATCAAGCTGTGCTAAAGTTGTTTGAATATCGCAGATTTACCCTATTTTTCTTATTTGGCGTCCTAAAACGGGGTGACCCCTTTCGAACTTCAGGGAATGCTTGACAGATTTTATATTAAAGTTTTTTTAGAAAACCGGCGATGAAGATTCCGTGATCCTAAATTGAAACACTGATAAAACAGCAAGGTGTGACGAACAGAAAGACAGACACAAGGAGGCCTTTACGATAGCTAAGACAAGGCATTTGCATAGCGTGCTGCTATGTTGACGCAATGCAATGGAGTTGTAGGCTACGATGGTGATCAATTCATTCAATTACCTCTTGCTTTGAATAAAGTTATAATAACGAGCGCAGTATGAAATCTTTGTTTAATTTGATGCGTTATTGTTTGCTCCAGCGAAATAGGTACGCGGAACGATCACTGGCAATTTTCAACGATCGTACTGCAGCTGCCAATCGAGGTATCAAATAGTTGACAACATTGCGGTGTCCTTAGCACAGCACTGAGAAGAATGTCTGGGGGTCGACAGTTAATGGCTGCTTATCAGTAAACTAAAAGAACAGTCAAAGACCGCAAAACCTCTGCCATGATTGTTGCCATCACTTGGCAAATAAAAAAAACTTTACACAACATTTTTTCGTATTTATCATGTGGCAAGCACCGTGTGGTACCGAAATCTACTCATTTCTACGTAAGGCCAAATTTAAACATTATTTTCTGAGCATTTTACTTTAATCTTTCTGTAAGGAAAAGCATTTTTGCTTTATCAAGTAATAGTGCAGAATCCGAAAATTTTTTCCTCAATTTACATGCCGATCCATAATTATTTCAGTCATACTACATTTTTTGGGGTCACGTCTAACCTCCTCAGAAAATGTTTTTTTTTATGTAATCCTCCTGCTAACTAACAAGCAATCCAACCAACAGATAAAAAGATTAATAAACGCCGACGCATTATTTAAAAAATATTTAACTGCTTCGCTATTTTATTAAGTCTCCTACTTTTAAGTGTTTGACCGCTAATGTGTGTGTGTCAGTCAGGCCCGTAATAGTTCAGATGCGAAATAAACCGTTTTGACGCATTTTGGAAAACAATATGGGCATTTAAAGTTTCGGCTTGCCAGCTGATTATTTTACAGGGTGCGGCAAAAAGTGGACCCCCTAAAATTTTTCGTTGTTTTCTCAGCAACCGTTTGGAAGTTTAATTTGAAATTTTTCAGCTTTATTAACTAAAACCTTCTGCATTTAACAGACGAGTAAAATGTGATTCTGTTGAAAAGCGACTGAGTTATAGACTATTTAACATAACCGCCTACCGATTTTTAGCATTAACCATTTTATGCCTAAGGAAGGGGTCAAAACGACCCCCTCCTACCGTTTTTTAAAAATATTTTTTTTGTTTTGCGTTGATACCACCAATATATTTTATTTACCTGTTCCTATACATCAAAAGCATTTTTTGACATATTACACAGTATTCTACCCTTGATAGGTCAGGTTTTTCAAATTTTAAAACATATCGGATAATATCGATAAATTAGCTAATTGGTTTGCTGCCAATGCTAAAAGTTATAAATAATAGCACTTTTCAGTTTTCGTGTTTATTTGTTGTTTATCTGACTAGTTGTTTTGTTTTTGCAATAAAAATACTAAAATATATTTTAACTTCAGAAAAAAACTAAAACGGTTAATTTTTACGTTATGCGCTATATAAATTCGTGTTTTAATAACTTATTTATTTACTTACTTATTTACTTACATAAAAAACAATAACAGACAATGTTATAGTCTTTCTGGATACCCTTTCGACTGATGCATAAAATGCCTTCAAATATTGAGCAAAATGCGACTATAAGTGGAGGGGATCATTATGACCCCCTCTTAGGCATGCGAGGCTGCAGAAAAAGCTTAGGCATTAGGCACAGAAGGGTTAAAAAATGTTCAAGCTACAACACACTTGCAATTATCATCATTCATCATGCATCTGCTCGCCTGTCTCATCACCTTTCTCATCATAACGTCATTGTCACATCATCAGGACACGTTATCATCTTCATCTGCCTCCGTTTCTCACCTTTCCTTGT